>Ga0214542_1001568_pt1 | contig 47015 bp, 57 predicted proteins | sample CNSS1metaG_FD_160096 | JGI IMG/M metagenome (GOLD analysis project Ga0214542, IMG submission 160096) | Root nodule microbial communities from cowpea collected in UCLA plant growth center, Los Angeles, California, USA - CNSS1 | ecosystem: Host-associated > Plants > Roots > Nodule | place: USA... | reverse complement strand
CTACATTTGCATTTCATCTTTGTTGCATTTTCTCTTTATTTGGTCGGCCATGTGCCTATAAATAGAGCCACTCAAATATTGTAATGGTTACTCTTGAATTGCTAATAGATGCTAGTGTTTGAGATCAATCCACACTTCTATTAATTTGAGAGCACACATGGCTAACCTTCTCCTTCATCTCCTCTAGCCACCTTCCATATCATAGTTCCACTTCTACTCTTCATCTTCACCAAATTCTCCATTTCCGAGAGCAACCTTTCTCTAATTCTCCAAATTCCGCTGCACTTCATCTTCTCCTCATCATTCTCCATGGATTTCCTTCCTCTCCTACTCCAAGGACGTCCATCAGGAATGGTCTTGGTTTGGGCTCCTTCACGGAAGACGGTTTGGAGGTTAATGTAGCCGCGGGTGGAAATGTTTTCCCCAGTGAATGGGTAATGTGGTTAATTGATTGAATATGACGAAGGTGTCTCTTTCTGGCAGAAGAGGTAGAGCCTCCACTAGTGAATCCATCGGAGATGGTGTTGATAGTGCTGCGTAGGGGAGGGTCGGCGGGGGTGACATTTGTGTGAGCTGGTTGGGGGTGTTGGTTTGTGGGTTGGTTTGGGCGTTTATCGTGGAGAGAGTCACGGGGAGGACGTCGGTCGTCGGAACGAGGAGGATGATGGGATCGAGAGGAGTGGTCTTCTCTGCGTACAAAACGGCAAAAAATGCCAACACGCACCAATTCTTCGATTTTATCCGGGAGTGCTTTACAGTCCTCTGTAGTATGGCCATGGTTGCGGTGATAGCGACAATATTTGGTCATGTCTGCGTTGGGGGGGTAGTCATCTTGCATGGCGGTGGGATGAGGTCAGCCTATAAGACCTCATCAAGGAGGCGGGATCTAGCGACATTTAGGGGAGCGTATATGGTGAAACGAGGTTGTCGGAGTTCTCGGGGTCTCGGGTCAGGACGTGAGGGTTGTGGGGTGGGGCTAGCGGTAAAGGGTGCGTAATCATTGCAAAATTTTGTGTGGAGGCTTTGCATTTCCTCCATACGGACGTAATCGGCGGCACACAACTTCAACTCGTGCATAGAGGTAGGTGGGTGGAGGTAGACATTGTTGGCGAAGGGACCGGGTTGAAGGGTGAGGGCCATGCACTAGATTATCATCTCTTGGTTTAGGTGTGGGGTGAGAAAGGCAGCCTTGCTGAAGAGATCGATAAATGCCCAGATCATCTCGCCTTGTTCTTGCCTAATGCCGAGGAGTGATATTGTAGTGGTTTGGTGTGGGCCGGCTGCCAGCGAAGTGAGTGGTAAACATGTGTGAGAGGGTGTCGAAGTTGTCGATAGAGTATGGTGGGAGGGTGGTGAACCATTCGAGGGCGGGGCCTTTGAGTGTGGTGGGAAAGGCTTTACAAAAGACTACGTCATGTGAAGTGTAAAGGGCGATGTGGGTGATGTAGACTTTGAGGTGTTCGTCGGGGTCGATTTCACCAGTATAACGCTCAAGTGTGAAGGGTTCCTACTGGATGGGGAGGAGGGTGTTGGCGATGAAGTCGGTGAAAGGGTGACGACGTCGGGTTGGTGGGATGGGAGTGGGTGGGGAGGTATGGGATGGTGGACAAGGGTGGGAAAAGTGGAGGTGAAGTTGTGAGGAGGGATGTGGGTAGTAGGGAGATGGTGAGGGTTGTAAGGTGGGATATGAGTAGTATGTAGGGTGGTGGGCATGTTGTAGGGGACATGAGTGGTGGGGAGGGTGGCGGCGGGAGTGGGAGTCGTTGTATGCCCTAGGAGGGTGGAGTGGAAGTGAGTAGGATGGGCTGAGAGGATGGGAGTTTGTTGGGTGGTGGTGAAGGTGTGTGGGGTGGGATTATACTCGCTTTCCTCTTCAGTAGGCTGGAAAGTCGGGGACCTTGCAACTTCAGATGCTTCCTTGGCCTTTCCCTTTTGAGTGGGATCGGCTTTGATCTTTCGCCTTAGGCGAGAGTTTTCCTGTCGTAGTGCTTCCATCTCATCAACGTTACGCTTCTTCAGGTCAGCCAGCTCATGTTGCATCTTGGCTTGACCGTTTAGGATGGCGGCCAGATCCAGAGTGATGTTAGTAGGTCCTGAGGGGCTAACTTCAACTTGTTTGCATTCAGAAAGAACACAAAAAAAGGATAAATAACATTTTTTTTGCAGATTCTTGCCATCACTATTAACTCCTGCTCTGCTGCGGGTAGAAACCATCTTCGGAGGAAGCGGGTAGTAAAGTACTATCTCGTGCCCCACGGTAGGCGCCAATTGTTCCTGCAGAGAACAAATAAGATAAGTTAGGCACAAGTGTCACCTTACCCATATAGTCCGCTATCTCCTCAGTAGGCCTCTTCCTGGTTGGCATATGTCTGCTTGGACCCGGGAGGGGTTACCTGCAGAAGGGACTCCGAAGCTCAAGTCAGCGAAAGCACTCAAAAAGTCAAATCAAGTGATTAAGGAAGTAATGAATGCGTACCTTTAATTCGTGGGGTCCATGCGTATTTATAGATCATTAATTATGTCTGGCCACGTCTTGGGCTGAGCCCTTGCTTGGGCCGTAGGTAGGCCTAGGCCTTAGCCCAGGCCCTTAGTTCGGTTGTTGGAGACTGGTGACTTGTATTGGAGTGTTATGTTTTTTACTAAGTCCTTGGTTGTTTGTATAGAGTGGTCGGCCTGAGCCGGTCACCCTTTAACGGCTTAGGCCGCTATAGTTGTTTTCAGCTTGTTAAATCAACGTCGCTTCTTAGTGGTTTTGGTCTGGGTACCTTTAGCATATACATGATGCTTACTATTATTTGGTTGAGGCTGACCAGGTGCGGTGCAATATGGAATGGAATTGTTCTTGCTTTTGATGGATGAGGTTACCATGTTTCTGACATGGTATGCCTTTTTTGACAAAGGTCTGGTAGTCCGCCTCCATGGTTGGTCAGAAGTAGCCAGCTCTGAGTATTCTGTTGGTCATGGTTTGTGTGTCGGAATTGTATCTGCATATTCCTTCATGGAGTTCCCTCATTACGTATTGAGCTTGTTCTGCTGTCACACATTTGAGTAGTGGTTGGCCGTACCCTTGCTTGTATAGTTCGTCACCTATCATCGTATGCCTTGCGGCTTTAGCCAGCCAACCTTTATCAGTATTGGGTGGGGGGTTGTTGATTTTGAGGTATTGGATGTATGGGGTTGTCCAGTTTTCAGTGTGGTCTAGGTTGAGGCAGATGTTTTTTATAGCTGGTGCATATAACGTCTTTTGCAGTAGGGATCTATGCCTGCTCTTTAGCCTAGTGCTTGATAATTTAGATAGGATATCGACTCTAACATTTTCACTTCTCGGGATGTGCTGGACGCATACACGGTCGAAGGCAGATTGTATGACGTTGCGGACCAGGTGATAGTATTGCAAGAGAGTGGCATCTTTGATTTGGAATTCATTGTTGAGATGGCCTACAATGAGCTTGGAATCAGTCTTGCATATAAATGTTTTGAAGCCGACTTCGTGCGCGAGAGATAGGCCGGCGAGGATGGCTTCGTATTCGGCTTGATTATTGGAAGTTTTGAAGGCGAAATGGAGGGATTTTTCAATGAGAATATTGTTGGGGCCTTCCAGGACGATGCCGACACCTGCGCCTTTGGATTTGAGGAACCGTCTACGTTAAGTGTCCATTGGTCCTCCTTAGGGGTATGTTGAAGGTCGTTGACGAAGTTGAGCAGGCACTAGGCTTTGATGGGGTCGTGTGGTTCATATCGAATGTTGAATTCAGAGAGTTCCACGGCCCAAGACGACATTCGGCTGGCAAGGTCAGGCTTTTGGAGGATTTTTTGGATTGGGTAGGCGTCTTGACAATGATGTTGTGGTTTTGGAAGTAAGGGCGTAAGCGTCTTGCTGCATGCACCAAGGAGAGTGCTAGCTTTTCCACCATTTGGTATCTGGTTTCTGGATCTTGCAAAGTTCGACTGACAAAGTATACTAGGTGTTGGACTCCAGCAATTTCTTGGACCAGGCGGTGCTAACTATGTGATCTGTTGCGGTGATGTATACTAAGAGTGGTTGGTGGTTATCCGGTGTATGGAGGATAGGCGGAGATGTGAGGGTGGTTTTGAGGTTTTGGAAAACTTTTTCGCATTCATCGTTTCAAGAGAACTTCGCGGATTTTTTGAGTAGTTGGATAATGGGATGGGTTTGTTCGGCTAGTTTCGGGAGGAATCTAGATATGGCTGTTAGGCGACCTATCAGGCACTGGACCTCTTTGATATTTTTGGGGCTTCGCATTTCGATGATAGTAGTGCACTTTTAAGGGTTTGCTTCAATGTCGCGTTGTGTGAGCATGAAGCCTAAGAATTTGCCATGGTCAACACCGAAGACACACTTTGTAGGGTTAAGTCTGAGGTTGTATTGTCGTAGCGCGGAAAAAAAAATTGTAAACAGGTCTTGTGCATGCTGCTGGTGGCTTAGGGATTTGACAACCATGTCGTCGACGTACACTTCGACACACTTGCCCATCAAATGGCTAAATACTTTGTCCATTCATCTTTGGTAGGTTGCACCTGCGTTTTTTAGGCCGAAAGGCATGACCTTGTAAAAATAATTGGCGTCATCGAAAGCAGCTTTGTTTATATCAGTGGTGGCCATTGGAATTTAGTTGTACCCGGAGTATACGTCTAAAAAGCTGAGAACCTTGTTGTCGGCTGCACTATCAACGAGCTGGTCGATGTTGGGCAAGGGATAGGCATCTCTTGGGTAGGCTTTATTAAGATCCGTATAGTCGATGCATATTCGCCATTTTCCATTTGCCTTTTTGACCAGAACCATGTTAGATAGCCAGGTGGTGTAGTGGGCTTCCTCGATGAAACCCGCATTGAGTAACGTTTTGGCTTTTACTTTTGCTGCCAGCTGGTGTTCTTCTCCCAGCTTTCGCTTCTTTTGTGAGACGTATCTAGCGTCTTTGTAGATGGGGAGTTTGTGGTGAAGAGGGTCGACACTATGTAAGTCTACGGCTGACTAGGTGAAGAGGTCGGTGTTGGCGATAAGGGTAGGTGCTAAGATAGTGCGTTGTTCTTGTTGGAGGCCGGTACTAAATTGGAGAGTGCGACCATTAGAGAGCTCCAAGCTGATAATGTTGTCAACTGGATCAATTCGTGCATCACGTCCTATTCTAGGGTCTAGGTCATCGCCAGATAAAGCTATGCTAGAGTCGGGTGGGCGTTTGATGTTATTGGTTTGTAGGATTGGTAGTTGAGGGCGTAGGCTTGCCATATAACACTCTCGTGCGAGCCGTTGGTCGTTGTGAATTGTAAGGATGTCACCTGATGGGGTGGGGAATTTCATGGCTAGGTGGGGTGTGGAGACGACGACGCCTAGGGTGTTGAGGGATGGTCGACCAAAGAGGACATTGTATGAAGTGGGTGCGTCTATGACAAGGAAATAGATGGGGGTTGTTTTGGTTTGGGATGCGTCCTGGAAAATAGTGTAGAGGTCTGTATATCCACGAGTTGAAACCTTCTCTCCGAAGAATCCGTAGATAGGTTCATCATACGGAACCATGGGAATGGGTGGAATTTGGAGTTTCTGGTAAGTTTTCTAGTAGAGGATATCAACGAAGCTTCCCTGATCGATAAGTACTTTTTTTACCGCGTAGTTCTCTAGTTCGACAGTGATTACAATGGAGTCATCCTGCTGGTGGTCGACGTTGTGGATGTCATCGCTAGTAAAGGTGATAAGGGGCATGCGACGTCTGTGGTGAGAGCGAGTTATGTGATTGATAGATTGAAGGTGACAGAGGTGTTTCTTTCTAGCTGATGAGGTAGAACAGCCACTAGCAAAGCCCCCTAAGATGGTGTTGATTGTGCCGTGTAGGAGGGGATAAGGGGGGTGACGTTAGTGTGGGCAGGATGGGGTTCCTAGCGGTTGGGTTGATTGGTTCGATGATCGTGGCGAGGACTACGAGGGGGATGTCGGTTATCGGATCGTGATGGATGTGGTGGTCCGTCACGGTGGAAATGGCCGGCGCGAACCAGTTCTTGGATTTTGTCTTGGAGCGCTTTACATTCGTCTATAGTGTGACCATTATTCTTATGGTATCGATAGTACTTGGTCATGTTGACATTAGGGGGCTTGGATGTTTTGTGAGGTGGTGGGATGAGATCGGCATGGAGGGCTTCGTCGAGAAGTTGGGATCTGGGGACGCTTAGTGGAGCGTATATGGTGAAGCGTGGTTGTCTAGGCTCTCTGGGCCTAGAGTCAGGTCGTGAAGGTGGTTTTACTAGGCTGGTGACTGAGGGGGTGTAATCATTGCAGAACTTAGTGTGGAGGTTCTGCATTTCTTCCATGCGGATGTAATCTGCGACACGTAGCTTGAGTTCGTGCATGGAAGCGGGGGGGTGAAGGTAGACGTTATTAGCGAACGGTCATGGTTTGAGGGTGAGAGCCATACACTGCAGAATCATTTCTTTATTGAGGTTGGGTGTGCGGAGGGCGGCTTTGATGAAGCAGTCGATGAAAGCACGAAGCATCTCATCTTGTTCTTGCCTAATGATATGAAGGGATAGGGTTGTGGTCTGATGGGGACAGCTTCCAGCGAAGTGGGTGGTAAACATGTGGAAGAGTGTGCCAAAACAGTCAATGGAGTATGGGGAAGGGTGGTGAACCATTCAAGGGTAGGGCCTTTGAGGGTGGAGGGAAAAGCTTTACAGAAAAAGACGTCGTGGGATGTATAGAGGGCGACATTGGTTATGTATATTTTGAGGTGCTCGTTAGGGTCGGTTTCTCCCATGTAACGGTCCAGTGTGAAGGGTTCCCATTGGGTGGGGAGAGGTGTGTTTGTGATAGCGTCAATGAAGGGGTGGCGACGTCTGGGTGGTTGGGGTGGTAATGGGTGTGGTGGAAAGGGATAGTGGATAAAGGTAGGAAAGGTAGTGGTGAAGTGATGAGGGGGGATATGGGTGGTGGGAAGGGTGGCGGCAGGGGTGGTTGCTATGGGGTGCCTGGGGATGGTGGGTGGATGATGAATGTTTGTGTGATAGGTAGAGATGATGGGTGTTTGTTGAGTGGTGGTGAAGGTGTGTGGGGTAGGGTTGAATTCACTTTCCTCCTCGCTGGGCTGGTGGGCTGGGGACTTGGGGGCTTCTGACGATTCCTTGTCTTTCCATTTCTAGGTAGGGTCAGCCTCAATCTTTCTTCTCAGCCTCAATTTTTCTTGCATGAGCGCTTCCATCTCATCAGCGTTGCGCTTTCTCAGGTCAGCAAGCTCTTGTTGCATCTTGGCTTGGCTTTCAAGGATGGCGGCAAACTCTGGGGTGACATTGGTAGGCGTAGTAGGGCCTGCCTTAAGGTGCTTCATAGTTCTAGCTTTGCTACGGGTGGAGACCATTCTTGACAGTGTGCAGGTTGCTTAGTAAGGTATTACTTCGTGCCCCACGGTGGGCGCCAATTGTTTCTACGGAAACAAATAAGAGATGTTAGGGACACAAATATCACCTTACCTCAATCCTCAACCTCTTGAGTTGGCTCCTTCTCGGTTAGCATATGCCATCTGCTGTTGCTTGCAGTTTGGACCTTTGAGGGGTTACCTGCGAAGAGGGCTCCGACGATCAAGTCAGTGAAAAGACTCTCAGAATGTCAAATCACTGATTAAGGGATTAATGAAGGCGTACTTTTAATTACTGGGGTCCACGTGTATTTATAGAGTCATTAATTATGTTTGTCCTTCTTATGGGTTGGGCCATCGTTTGGGTTCTGGATATGCCTGGGCCAAACCCAGGCCCTGAGTTAGTGTTTTATGGTAGTAGGGGCCTTGTTTGCAATTTTCTAAGTTTGGTGTCATCAACAGGTTGCGCCTTATCTTTTGAAGTAGGCGGCCTGGACCACTATGTGTTCCTGATTACCGGTTATTTAGTTGATAATTTCATTTGTAGGGTTATGTGTAGGCGGGCTTGGTCGTGCGGTTATCTTGGTCTGCCTAGGTGCAGTACACCAGTCTTCTAGCCTTTGTCGAGGAGGTGTAGCGGCAAAGGATTGGAAATGTGTGGGGGGTTTTCTTGGTCCGCTTAGGTGCAGTATATATATATATATATATTGTTGGGAATAGTCCAAGTGTGAGTCAAAAGTCTCACATTAGATAGAATAAACAAAGTTAAACACTATATAAGAATAAAGGTCCATAACACCGTTGACTTATGGTTTTGATGTAAAAGTTATGTCAAATGTCTTATGTGTGTGTAAGACAAATATTTATATATATATATATATATATATATATATATATATATATGATTAGAAAAAAGTTGCATTAGTTTTCATACATTCCAAGTATTAATAATCTTCATACTTTAATCTTAATTTTAATTCTGTTAAGAAATATCTTAAATTTTGAAAAGAAAATCATATAAAAATAAATAAATAATATAACTAAATATCTATTAAAAATATATATGAAAATTAAATTTATATACATATGCAGACACAAACATAATAATACACATGTTTCTACTAGTATTAATTAAATAAATTTTACGTACTAATTAAAAATGATAAAATATTCAAAACAGTCTACATTATTATTTAATATTACTTTTATAATAAAGGGAATAAATTCTTTTGAAATTTTAATAAAGCCAATAACTAATTTAATAGATGCTCTAAAATATACTATATTCACGTAATCAAGAATTCAAAAACATAAAGTACTGAATTTTATTTAAAAGTGATATCTAAATGAAATCTTAAGATGAAATAAAAAATATTTTAAAATAAAAATTAACATATTGTTTACTTATATTGTATTGTTATTCTACCTCAGGTAATAAATTGATATTAAATATGATTTGCAAATAATATATTGTTTGCAACATTTAATTAACTCATTCTAAGTATTAATTAAAAATACAATTTTTTAATGAAATAAACAAAAATTAACTCTCTTTTCTTTCAGGTCTTGTTTTTGAAAAGTATTGTTTTTTTTTTAAATAAAGAAAGAAGTAGTTTGATAATAATAGTTCAAGAAATATTTTTATGATTTACTTATAACTTTTGTACCATTTTTATGATGACTAATATTTAGAGATTATTTAACTATTAATTATACATATTGGCATGCCAATGAGCTAACGTCATAGTTTGACAATTATATTACATATAGTTGGTTCAACATCATTCGGGCTGACGTTAGTGAAAATCGTCATAATTGGATTTGAGAAAGACAATGTCGGCTAAGTTTTGTGGCAAACAGACAAGAGATTGTACATGGTCTAATAAGGAACATGAGCCGAAATATACAACGCACTGATCGATGAGAAAATGATCTTCCTATATAAAGCATAGTTGACTTTGGTCAATCATGGCGCACGTGTAGTAGTCCAAACTAATAATAATTAGTGTATGACTATTACTTTTGATTGGATGCACTCACACAGGTGCTTTGCCACAATTACATCATGCTTGCACCTTATAGACTTGTGGTATTATAAGAAAATATTAAATTTGGTTAAATTGCATAAGAGACTCTATCTCCTACATAGCATAAAAATAAAAATAAGAAATTTGAATAATATTTAAGGTAGAAGAATCAAACTTATTATCTTATCTTGTGTTTGGATAAAAAAATTTATTCATTTTAAGAAATTGAAATATTTAGTAATTAAATTACTTACAATTGAATTTTTTTCATTTCTTAAATCATTAGTTTAGATTAAGTAATTAAAATATCTTAAATTTCAATTTTCTTGTTTGGATATATCAATTCAATTTCTATTTTAAGGTGAACTTAACTCTAGTTTAGAGTCTAACTTAACTTAGTTCGACCTTCAATTCGAGACTATTCATCTCGACTTTTGGTTCAAGTTGACTCGAGTCAATTCGACCTTAGCTGGATCAAGTTGAGCCAATTCGAACTGATTCCACCTTAGCCGATTTGAATTGATTCGACCTTGGTTGATTCCAAGTGTTTTGGCTCCAGTTGAATCAACTTAACCTTTAACTAGGGTAGATTGATTTAAAACTTTAGTATATAGGCCAACTCGGCTCGACCTTCTACCCAGGTTGATTCAGCTTGACATTCGGCCCGAGCACACTCTACTCGACCTTTGACTCTACTCAACCTTCGGTTAGGATTGACCTGACTCAATCTGGGGCCCATGTTGACCCCACTCAACCTAGGGCCTGGGCACGCTTGGTTCGACCTTTGGCTTGAACACGCTCGTCTCAATTTTTTGCCCGACCATAAACTCGAACTTAAGATGAATATCAATTGACTTTTTGGACATGTGTACTTTTTTGTCCTAACTAATGAACAATTGCATAACTTGAAAATTTTATCAATTTTATTCCTTTTTTATAGAATTTCAAATTCTACTATTTTTATTATTTAAAATACGTCCTTAAACTTTTTCAAATTCAATTTGCTTTTCTTCAAATTCTACTATTAGTTCTTAAATAATAGAGTTCACCTATGCTAATTAGCAAATAGTATGTTTAATCTTATTATTATTTTTAAGTTGTATTAGTAAATAAATATTTACATCCTCTAACATCAGTTTAGTTAACATTAATAGAGTAGACTTAACGAAATTTCAAGAAGATATGAACTGCTTTTCATTTTTTAATAAATAAAAAAAATATGTTTTAATGTCATACTAGCGTATGCTAAGCAAAGACTACAAATATATTAGAAATATATAAGGTTATCGTCTACATAATTAACGATAATTTTATTTATTTATATATATATATATATATAAAAGTTAATATGAGCTAAATTAATACTAATTTTGTTTATTTTAATGACAAATCTTCTTATTCATAATTTTTTGCCTCTCACTTTTTATATAATTCGTCTCACTAGTTTTACACTCATCTCCTTCATCAACATTCATCCCCTTCTTTTTTACACACCTCCTCCATTCACGCTCATCTCCTATATACTTTATTCATACTGATCTCCTTATATCCTTTATTGACACTCATCTCCTTACATCCTTTATTCACACTCCTCTCATTTTCCCTTCATCTACCACAATTTATTTTTCTATTTATTTTTTGTTTTTATTTTAGTTTGTTCAAAATGAAGACGTTCGATACTGCTTTAATTTAAAATTAATTTAAAAAGTGATATTAACATTGACTTAGTCGATACTACTTCGAGTAAGCCTTCAAAAATCAACACTAATGAATTGGCATTTATGCTATTCACTAATTGACATATATTTTTACTTATTAGTATTGGCTAAAGGTGAACGTTAAATGTTTATTTTCTTATAATGTATGCATCTTCATAATGTACAGTTGAAAGTTTCATTTTAAGTGGAAATGAGATATGTGAACAATATATAAAAAGAAAGACCTATGTTCCTGCAGAGAACAAATAAGATGAGTTAGGCACAAGCGTCACCTTACCATGTATTCCGCTATCTCCTCAGTTGGCCTCTTCCCGGTTGGTACATGTCGGTTTGGACCCAGAAAGGGTTACCTGCAGAAGGGACTCCGAAGCTCAAGTGAGTCAAAACTCTCAAAAAGGTCAAATTTGTGATTAAAGAATGTGTACCTTTAATTGCTGGGGTCCATGTGTATTTATAGAGCATTAATGATGTCTGGTTATTCTATAGGTCGGGCCTTGGCTTGGGCTTTGGCTGTGAGTGGGCCTGGGCCCTAGCCCAGGCCCTTAGGACCTATTGAACGCTAGGGGGCTTTAATCATACTGAGTCTATCGGAGTAGTCGGCCTAGGCCGGCTACTTTCCTTGACGGCTTATGTTGGTTATATGATATCTTGTGCAGGTTGTTCCTCTAGATGTTTAGGTTAGATCTGGTAAGGCTTAGGCCAACTCGGCCTAGGCTGAATACTTGACTATTTTGGTATATATGTATCGTTTACTTATTTGGTCGAGTTTGGCTAGGTGTGGTACACCAGTCCCTCAGCCTTGGCCGATATGAGTTATCGGTCAAGGGTGATATGTGTTGGTATGCTAGCGGAACCGGCTAGGTGTGATGCACTAGTCCCCTAGCCTTTAAGTGTGATGAACAGTGTTAAGGCTAAGAAGTGGTAATCGTTTGAAGGTAGGTGAAGGAGTGTCAGGGGTCAAATCAGGAAGTTCTGGCACCGTCGTTTTTAAGAGTCATGTCTCTTGTAATGATGGTGTCGATTGGTATGAGTTGTTGTTTTGGCGGGAAGGGGTTTTCGCCGTTTGAGATTCTGGCCTATAAATACGGATGTCAAAACGAATGAGGGGTTACTTTGTTCATTTGCGAGAGTTTTGCATTCAGTGGTTTTGTGTGCATTTTACTGTCCGACTAGTTCCCAATTTTAGCCGACATCTTTCCGTAAACATGAAAACAAGTATGTCTAGTAGCGATAGTATATCGTTGTCCACATCTAGTAGTAAGAGTACGGGGTCGGAGAGGAGTAGAGGTAGGCAAGTTGATGAAGAGGGTACTAGTTGTGGAGGTATGGTAAGTGGGATTCCCATGGAGACGGTGAGGGAGGTTCGAGAAGATCCCCTTGAGGAGTTGACCGAGAGTGACTGGCCGGCCAAAGGCAGTTATGGGTGGGCGGTTGCCGACGTCCGCAATCAATCATCGTTGTTCCGGTGGTCTCGCTTATTGAACTCCTGGTTAAATTGTACGCCTGTCATCTCAAATGGTGTAAGTTGGGATATCGTTTCCTTGGAGAGAGTTAGCGCTATTGACCGTGTATGTCATGGGCAGGAGGGGGCTACGGAGAAGTTATTCTACATGTACATGTGTCATTTTTCTCAACTACATGTGCGGCTACCGTTAGATGGTTTTACTATGGGTGTATTGCGCGCACTAAATGTGGCACCTACATAGTTGCACCCGAATAGTTGGGCCTACTTACAAGCTTTTCGCGTCTTGTGCCAATCTCTATACCTGGAGCCTTCTCCTTACGCTTTCTTGTACTTCTACGACGCCAGACCCCGCCAGCCGACTACTTAGCTGTCTCTGATAAGTCGTCCTAGTATCTGTAGACTGGACGCATTTTCCCAGTCTTTCAAGCACTTCAAGGTTGTTGTGAAGGAAGAAGGCAAACCTTATTTCTTGAACGCAGATGGGAGTACAAAATTCCCATTTAGCTGGACGGGTACCCCTTCTCGGTACAAGGATATGGGGATGGATGAGTTATCGGTGGGGGATAAGGAGGTGGTGAAGATCTTAATGAAGTTTGTCGATAAGTTGCCCACTAAGGGCTTAGTTAGAGTTTATAATTCGGTGCATCCGATTATAGATATTGAAGGTATCTGTTTGCTACTTAAATTGTGTTAATGATTCTAAGTTGTTTTAATCCGAGTTATAATATATTATTGCAGGGCACATGGCGCAATCAGAGAAGAAGAATTTGGCGCTCTTCCAGTCGCTGAGGAAGGAGATGGCCGCTAAGGCTAAGGCAGCTGGGAAGACTGATGTTCCCAACCTGCAAGAGTCCGTGGTGGAAGTACATATACACGGTGGGACGAAGAGGAAGGTCGAGTTGCCGCCTCGATCCGGCAAGGGGAAGGACGTGAAGAGAGTGAGAGCGGTCTTGCTCGGGACGGGGTCGGCCAGCGGGGCAGGGTCGAGAATATTATTTGAGCCTATGTCTGTAATATTTGGTACATTATGTAACATTGGTACATTCTTGCACTTATGTTTAAATGCGATTAAGGTTCTGTATGTTATTGTGTATGTCGAGTTTTGATGATATGTGGTGTATGTGTGATGCAATTGATTGTATGTTAGGGGTGTTCGACCCAGGCCGCTTACTTGTGGTAAAGGTGGGTAACCTAAACGAATTAAACACAAGTTAAGGGTGTTCGACCCAGGCCGCTTACTTGTGGTAAGGGTGGGGAACCTAAACAAATTAAGCACAAGTTAAGGGTGTTCGACCTAGGCCGCTTACTTGTGGTAAGGGTGGGGAACCTAAACGAATTAAGCACAAGTTAAGGGTGTTCGACCCAGGCCGCTTACTTGTGGTAAGGGTGGGGAACTTAAACGAATATCAGAGTAAAAACGTAGGAAAGTTGTATGGTTGAGAACCCTTCGTTTTATTTATTGAATATGGGGTGCATCGTTAAAACCTCCTTGGCCAAAACCCTCCTTAGGGAAAAAAGACCAGGTGAGGAAAAAGGGTACACCCAGGGTTACAAGTATTGGTCCAACTACAGTATACATTCAGCTAAAGTAGAATTTGAGGTGCGATACATTCCAAGTGTTGGGAATCTCTTCCCCAGATAAGTGTTCCAGGCGATAAGCTCCTTCTCCTGCGTCTTCGCGTATGCGGTATGGGCCGTCCCAATTGGCGGAGAACTTGCCATCCTTCTTTCTAGCACTGTTGGCCATTCTCCATACTAAGTCCACGATGGCGAATGATTGTGGACATAGGTTTGCATTATACTTTCTGGCAGCTAAGTTTCGTATCTGGGCTTTTTGTCTGAGTTCGGGTTGGAGGTCGAGGTGAGTGGCCATGTTTTGATGGTTGTGGGTTGGGTCATATAGTTCTCGACGCAGGGATGGTTCACCAATTTCAACTGGTATCATGGCGTCTGCACCGTAAACTAGGCTGAAAGGGGATTCGTTTGTTGCTGATTGAGGGGTGCACCTGTAAGCCCATAGCACTTCTACTAACTCTTCGGGCCATCGGCCTTTGGTCGCCTCTGCTTGTCCATTAGTTTGTGGGTGTTCTACAGAACTTGTGATGTGTTTGATGTCCAGGCCAGTGTAGAATTTGGTTAGCTCCTTATCTATAAATTGTCGACCATTGTCGGTAATGATGGTGTGTGGGACGCCATATCTGCATACAATGTCCTTCCAAACAAACAGTTGAACCTGCTAGGCCGTGATAGTGGTTAATGGTTTGGCTTCTATCCATTTGGTGAAGTAGTCGACGACTACAATCAGAAATTTCACTTGTCCCTTGCCAGGTGAGAAGGGACCAAGGATATCCATTTCCCATTTTGCGAAGGGGCATGGGGATATTATGTGATGGAGTTGTTCCTGCTTCTGGTGGATGAGGTTGCCATGATTTTGGCATGGTTTGCACTTTCTGACATAGTCCTGACAGTCTGCTTCTATGGTCGGCCAGAAGTACCCGGCTCTAAGTACTCTAGTGGCCATGGTACGTGCTCTGGAATGGTAGCCGTAAATGCCCTCGTGTAGCTCTTTAATAATATATTGTGCTTGCTCTGCCGTGACACATTTGAGGAGGGGTTGGCCGTACCCGTGCTTATAAAGGTCATCACCTATCATTGTATATCTGGCGGCCTTAGCCAGCCAAGTTTTGTCCGCATCCTGTGGGGGGTTGCCGGTTTTTAGGTATTGGATATAGGGGGTGGTCCAGTTATGGTTTTGGGGAGGAGCGGTGCTGTCTATTGGGGCGTGGGTTAGGTTTTGACAAGTATATGTTATGGAGGGTGTAGATAGTGTTTGCTACAACAGGGATCGGTGGCGACTTTTTAATTTGGTGCTGACTAATTTAGAGAGGATGTCGGCTCTGATGTTGTCGATTCTTGGGATGTGTTCGATGTGGACTCGCTCAAAAGCGGATTAAATGACTGTTCGGACCAGATGGTAATATTGTAGAAGGATGGGGTCTTTAATTTGGAATTCATCATTTAGGTGCCCTACAGTGAGTTTGGAGTCGGTTTTGCATGTTAGCGTCTTGACACCTACTTCGCGGGCAAGGGAAAGGCCGGCGAGGATAGCTTCGTATTTGGCCTGGTTGTTTGACATTTTGAAGGCAAAGTGAAGGGATTTTTCGATGAGGATGTCGTTGGGTCCTTCTAACACAATGTCAGCACCGGCACCTCTTGGGTTTGAGGAACCATCTACATGAAGTGTCCACTGGTCCTCTGTGGGTGTGTACTGGAGGTCGTTGACAAAATCTAAGAGACATTGAGCTTTAATGGGGCCATTGAGCTCGTATCGAATGTTGAAGTCCGATAGCTCGACGACTCAGGATGTCATCCGTCCGGCTAGATCTGGTTTTTGCAAAAAAATTTGGATTGGGTAGTCGATTTTGACGGTGATGCTGTGGTTTTGGAACTATGGGCGTAAGCGGCGAGCTGTGTGGACTAAAGATAAGGCCAATTTCTCCACCATTTGATATCTGGTTTTGGGATCCTACAGCGTCCTGCTAACGAAGTAGACAGGATGCTGCGTGCCTTCCATTTCTTGGACAAGCGCGACGCTGACGGTGTAGTCGGTGGCTGTGATGTATATGAGTAGGGGTTGGTAGGTGTCCGGTTTGTGGAGGATAGGTGGTGAGGTGAGAGTGGTTTTCAGTTTTTGAAAGATTTGTTCACAATCATCAGTCCACGTGAACCAGATGGATTTCTTTAAGAGTTGGACTATGGGTTGGGTTTGTTCGGCCAGTTTGGGTAGGAAGCGGGAAATGGCTGTGAGGTGGCCTATGAGACGTTGGACCTCCTTGATGGTAGCGAGGCTGCGCATCTCGATGATGGCCTTGCATTTTTCGGGATTGGCTTCTATGCCGCGCTGGGTTAACATAAAACCAAGGAATTTACCCCGGTCGACGCCGAATACACACTTGTCTAGGTTGAGGCGAAGGTTGTATTGGCGTAGCACGGAGAAGACTACTGATAGGTCCTAGGCATGTTGGTGGTGACTTGGAGACTTGACAACCATGTCGTCAATATATACTTCGACACATTGTCCCATTAGATGACTGAAAACCTTGTCCATCAGCCGTTGGAAGGTTGCTCCATCATTTTTGAGACCAAAAGGCATTACCCTATAGAAGTAGTTGGCATCGTCCGTGATGAAGGCGGTTTTGTGCATGTTAGATACGGCCATGGGGATTTGGTTGTACCCGGAATATGCATCCACAAAATTGAGCACCTTATTTCCTACCGCGCCGTCAACGAGTCGATCGATGTTGGGTAAGGGGTAGGCATCGCGAGGGCAAGCCTTGTTTAGATCCGTGTAGTCTACACACATCCGCCATTTGCCATTAGCTTTCTTCACCAAGACTACGTTAGAAAGCCAAGTGGTGTACTAAGCTTCTTCTATGAATCCTGCGTTTAGTAACTTGTCAGCTTCAACCTTAGCTGCTAGCCGGCGTTCTTCGCCAAGTTTGCGTTTTTTTTGGGATACGTAGCGAGCTTCTTTATAGATGGATAGTTTGTGGGATGCCACTAGAGGGTCCACCCTAGGGAGATCAGTGGCTAACCAGGCGAAAAGGTATGTCTTGTTGGTGAGGATGGGCGTGATGATGGCACGCTCGTTAGAGTTCAAACCGGTGCCTAGGTTGATAGAGTGACCGTTGGGAAGCTCTAGAAAGGAGGTCTCCTCAACTGGTTCGAGACGAACATCCCAGCCTACTCTAGGGTCCAGATCTTCGCCTGATAGGGCGAGGCTGGAGCCAGGAGGTCGTTCAATGTGGTTGGTTTGTTGAATTGGGAGTTGTGGTCGTAGGCTGGCCATGTAGCATTCACGTGCCAAGCGCTGGTCGCAGTGGATGGTGAGGATGTCACCGGAAGGGGAAGGGAACTTCATGGCCAAGTGGGGGGTGGAGACGACGGCGCCAAGGGTGTTGAGGGAAGGACGGTCCATGAGGATATTGTAGGATGTTGGTTTGGGTCCCCTCACGAAAGATGGTGCGGAGGTCGATGTAGCCACGGGTGGATACTTGTTCACCAGAGAAGTCGTAGATCGGCTCGTCATACGGGACCATGGCGGTGTCCGGAAGTTGAAGTTTTTGGTAGGTGGCCCAGTAGAGAATGTCAACGGAGCTACCCTGATCAATAAGGACTTTCTTAACGGCGTAGTTTTCGATTTCAACAGTGATGACCATGGGGTCATCTTGTTGATGGTCGAGGCCATGAAAGTCATCATCTGTGGTGGGAATGGGTGATATGGTTGATGGACTGGATATGGTGGATGTGTCTCTTTTTGGGAGAAGAAGTGGATCCTCCACTAGCGAAGCCACTAGAGATGGTGTTGATGGTGCCACGTAGGGGAGGGTCGGTAGGGGTGATGTCGGTGCGGGCCGGTTCAGGTTCTTGGTTGGTGGGTTGGGCGGGGCGTTTGTCGTGACGGGAGTCATGTTGGGGGCGTTTGTGGTCGGATCGAGCGAGTGGCGGGATCGAGAGGAAGAGGAATGGTCATCTCTACGGATGAAACGGCGAGAGTGGCCAGCACGGACCAGTTCTTCTATTTTATCCTGGAGTGCTTTGCATTCTTCTGTAGTGTGGCCATGGTTGCGGTGGTAGCGGGAATATTTGGTCATGTCAGCGTTAGGAGGGGTGGTTGTCTTGCGTGGTGGAGGGATTAAGTCAGCTTGTAGGGCCTCATCGAGGATACGGGAGCGAGCTACGGTAAGGGGGGCATATCTGGTGAAGCGAGGTTGGCGGGGCTCGCGCGGGTGGGCATCAGGCTGGGGAGGTTGCGGGGTAGGGTTGGCGGTGGTGGCTGCATACTCATTGCAGAATTTGGTGTGGAGGGTTTGCATTTCCTCCATGCGGACATAGTTGACTGCACGTAATTTGAGTTCGTGCATAGAGGCAGGTGGGTGGAGGTAGACATTATTGGCGAAGGGGCCGGGTTGTAGGGTAAGTGCCATGCACTGAAGGATCATCTCCTGGTTGAGGTGTAGGGTGCGAAGAGCTGCCTTACTGAAGCGATCTATGAACGCTCTGAGTGGTTCGCCTTGTTCTTGCCTAATGCCCAAGAGGAAGATTGTGGTAGTTTGGTGTGGACGGCTGCCAGCGAAGTGGGTGGAGAACATGTGGGAAAGAACGTTGAAACTGTCGATGGAGTAAGGCGGAAGGGTTATGAACCATTCTAGGGTAGGGCCCTTGAGGGTGGTGGGGAAAGCTTTACAGAAGATTGCATCTTGGGACGTGTACAGGGCGACATGGGTGATGTAGACTTTGAGGTGCTCGTCAAGGTCGGTTTTGCCAGTATAGCGGTCCAGGGTGAAAGGTTCCCACCGGGCAGGAAGAAGGGTGTTGGCGATAAAGTCAGTGAAGGGGTGACGACGTATGGGCTGGTGGGGAGGGAGCAGATGGGGTGGGATGGGATGAGTGATCATAGCGGGGAACGTGGAGGTAAAGTTGTGAGGGGGGATGTGGCTTATTGGAGGGTATTACGGGTTGTATGGTGGAACATGTGTGGTGTGTAGGGTGGTGGATATGTTGTAGGGGATCTGGGTGGTAGGGAGGGTAGCGGCAGGGGTTGGGGCTGCGGTATGGGGATGGGTGGAAGGGATGGGTGTTTGTTGGGTGATGGTGAAGGTGTGAGGGATGGGGTTGTATTCACTTTCCTCCTCTATGGGCTGGAAGGCCGGGGACCTTGCAGCTTCAGAGGTTTCCTTGGCCTTTTCCTTCAGGGTGGGATCAGCCTCGATCTTTCGCCTAAGGCGAGAGTTCTCTTGTCGCAGCGCCTCCATCTCATCAGCACTGCGTTTCTTCAGATCTGCCAACTCTTGTTGCATCTTCGCTTGGCCGTCTAGGATGGCAGCCAGGTCAGGGGTGATGCCAGCAGGTCCTGAGGGACCAACATTCGCCTGCTTGTTCACTCCAGCTTTGCTACGGGTGGAAACCATCTTCAGAGAAAAACGGGTACTAAAGGTGTTCGTTTCGTGCCCCACGGTGGGCGCCAATTGTTCCTGCAAAGAACAAATAAGATGAGTTAGGCACAAGCGTCACCTTACCATGTAGTCCGCTATCTCCTCAGTTGGCCTCTTCCCGGTTGGTACATGTCGGTTTGGACCCAGAAGGGGTTACCTGCAGAAGGGACTCCAAAGCTCAAGTGAGTCAAAACTCTAAAAAAGGTCAAATCTGTGATTAATGAATGTGTGCCTTTAATTGCTGGGGTCCACGTGTATTTATAGAGTATTAATGATGTCTGGTTATTCTATGGGTCAGGCCTGAGCTTGGGCTTTGGCTGTGAGTGGGTCTGGGCCCTAGCCCAGGCCCTTAGGACCTATTGAACGCTGGTGGGCTTTAATCTTACTGAGTCTACTGGAGTAGTCGGCCTAGGCCGGCTACTTTCCTTGACGGCTTATGTTGGTTATATGATATCTTGTGCTGGTTGTTCCCCTAGATGTTTAGGTTAGATCTGGTAAGGCTTAGGCCAACTCGGCCAAGGCTGAATACTTGATTGTTTTGGTATATATGTATCATTTACTTATTTGGTCGAGTTTGGCTAGGTGTGGTACACTAGTCCCTCAGCCTTGGCCGATATGAGTTGTCGGTCAAGGGTGATATGTGTTGGTATGCTAGCGGAACCAGCTAGGTGTGATACAACCTACAAACATAATAACTTAAGGATTTGAGGTAGAAATAATATCATATCTCTTTTATTGATTAACTTATGACATGAAATCTTTCTTATTACATATCGAGTCTCTTTATATATTCGTAAAAGAACTCAACGAAACTAAAATAAGATTTAGAGTTCAAAATTGAAGGTAAATATATTAGAGAAAATATAATTAAGAAAAAATAAATTAAAGACTATCACATAAAATATCACCTTAACTTCCAGTATTAAATACAAAATTTGTATTAAATACAAGACTATATAATTAAAAATATTATCATAGGGTTAAATATGGTTTTAGTCAATAAAATTAGATGGAATGTTGAAATTCGTCTCTATCCCAAACATTGATACATTTTGGTCCTGAAACTTTAAAAATAAATGAATATTTTAACTTATTGATGTTATTTTGTTTGGGCTTGTACAAACTATAAGCTAACATTTAAACTATAGTGTAAATAACTCAAACGCCATCTAAAACACGATTAACACATAAATAAAAATTTAATGCAATTACGTTAAAATACTATATCCATTCACTTTTAAAGTTTGGTGTTAGAATCGTGCAACAGAATGTTTGCGTTAGGACAAAACCACAAGGATAGGGTGAATTGGTTTCTTCAAAAAAATTGTGCTTTAAAATTTTCCCTTTTTAATATCAAAGTTCAATTAAAATACTTTCTTTTATTTTAATAGTCACAATAAAATAAAATAAAGAGAGTATGGAAGAGAAAATTGCACTTTATTTTATGCTGGTTTGGATCGAAAGGACCCTACTTCTAGTTGTTAATTTCTATAAGAACAAATTAGAAAACAAAACACCTCTCTTGAATCCAAAAGAGATGAAAGACAATCACTTGAAATCCACAAGGGATGAACACCTCTTTTGAGTTCCACAAAGGATGAAGACAACTCTCTTGAATCACACAAAAATATGAAGAAACACCTTCCTTGAATCCACAAGGAATGAACACCTCCTTTGAATCACACAAAGGATGAACCGCTTCTCTTAGGAACAACAACACCACTCAAGAACCCACTTGGTGAAAGTTATTGCTCTACCCACATTAGGTTTTTCAAAGGCTTTTCACAGAGAGTTCTCAAGTACTTATACTTTTCTAAATTCTTTGATTTTCTTTGTAAAGAGAACACTTACTTCCATTTATAGAAGCTACTTTCAAAATTAGGTTAAGAATATGAAATATCAAGTCACAACTACCGTTGATAATCGATTACCATAGTGACTTTTCTTGAAAATCATTTTTCACTAAGATAATCAATTATCGCTAAGAATAATCGATTATTGCAATTTTAATTGCAAAAGCAAAACTCTCACTTAAGTCATCATCATCAAAACTTTTATTGAAGCAATACGTCAATATTCTTCTTTTGTCAACATTTGAAAAGAAAAATGTATTAAAATTTGAAGTAGAGATGAATTTTAATTTCTTATAAAAAATTAAGAACTAAAACATGTTTAATCCTTATTGATATATTTTTTTTAAGAATTAAAGTTGATATAAGTTTATTCATATATGCAAATAAAGAAACATTACTTCCTGTATTGTAGAGGATGTCGATGTTTGGCTCTGATACCATATAGAAAGGATATAAAGAATAATTCTGATGTATTATTTCAAAGAATATGGTACCATATATATACATATAAGTGTGTTATAATTCCTCAGCCATTAGAGGAATGACAGTTGCACAAATTTGCTCACAGAGGTAATAATGCCTAAATTATAGCTAATACAATATTTAATTACATAATATTTACTTATAGAATATTTGAAATATCTTCACACCCCCACTCAAGTTGGTACATGGATATCACACATTCCCAACTTGAATAGAGACTCATTACACACTCTGCTTGACAATCCTTTAGTTAGAACATCACCTAACTACAATTTTGATCTTACAAAAGGAAAGGAAATTAGTCCAACTTCAAGTTTCTCTTTGATGAAATGTCTATCGATCTCCACATGCTTTGTTCTATCATGTTGCACTGGTTTGTGAGAAATTGCTATAGTTGACGTATTATCACAGTACAAACTCATAGTTTCATTTTGTTTAAAGCCCAAATCTGATAGCAAATTTTTAATCCACAAAAGTTCACATACATATAGTGCTATGCCTCTGAATTCTACTTTAGCACTAGATCTTGCTACTATAAGTTGTTTTTTACTCTTCCAAGTTACAAGATTCCCTTCTAAAAAAGTAAAGTATCTAGAGGCAGATCTTCTATCATCTTTTGAACCTACCCAATCTGCACCAATGTACCCTTCTACTTTTAAGTTTCCATGATTTGAGAATAAAATTCCTTTTCCAGGAGTGGACTTTAAATATCTTAAAATCCTCTCAACAACATCCATATGAAGCTTTTGTGGGCATGCATAAATTGACTAACGACATTCACTGCATAGATAATATATGGACATGTATGAGACAAATAAATTAGTTTTCCTACCACCCTTTGGTATCTCCCTCTATCTATGGTTGAATTTGAGCATTGAAAGAGTTTATGATTTTTTTCAATTGGTGTATCAATTGGTTTACTCCCAAGCAGTCAAGTTTCCGATAGTAAGTCAATAATATATTTTCTTTGGCATAGAAAAATACCATGTTTTGATCTAGCTACTTCAATACCTAAAAAATATTTGAGGTTTCCAAGTTTTTTCATCTCAAATTCAAATGCAAGGTATTGTTGTAAACTAAAAATCTCATCTTGGTCATTTCCTGTAACAATCATGTCATCTACATATATAATCAAAGTTGTAATTCTTCGTTTTCCTCTCTTCAAAAATTAGGTGTGATCAGAGTTACTAGCTCTATAGCCAAAAGCCTTCATAAACTTGGTAAACCTTTCAAACCATGCTCTTGGGGATTGTTTTAATCCATAGAAAGCCTTCTTTAATTTGCAAACCTTCATTCCAATTGAATCTGTCATGCCTGGTGGAGAATCCATATAAATTTCTTCTAAAATTTCTCCATGTATAGGAATGCATTTTTCACATCAAATTGTAGAAGAGGCCAATCTTGGTTTGCTGCTAGTGACAGAAGTATTCTCACAGTATTGAGCTTGGCTACTGATGCGAACGTTTCTTGGTAATCTACACCATAAGATTGAGTGTAACCTTTAGCCACAAGTCGTGTTTTATACCTCTCAATAGTTTCATCATCTATATGCTTAATTGTAAATACCCATTTGCAGCCCACGATTTTCTTCCCTCTTGGTAAGGACACAAGATCCCAAGTTTTTTTTTCTAAAGTTGTCATCTCATCAACCATTGCTTTGGTCCATCTAAGATCTGCCAAAGCTTCCTGTATATTACTAGGAATAGAAATTGAAGATAATTGAGATAATTGTCACATATTTACTAATGGTATATTTAAATTTGGCTTGGAGGTTTGGTTCATATTTAGCTTAAGGTTGACCACGTTTAGAATGAGGTGGAAGATTATATTGGATAGTAGTAGACTCAATGTTTGGTGTGTTGGTGGTCTCATGCAGACAAGGATCAATTTCATGATCGGTTTCGTCTAAATTAGTATTATCAAGGGTAGGATCAAGAGAAACAATTTCATGATTATTTTCAACTACATTAATATTATCAGAGATAGGATCAGAAGGTACCTCTGAAAAGTCAAGCGGAACCTGTGGAGACGATTGAGCTAATTGGTTAGGATCAGAAGACACTGTATTATCCAAAGGAGAAGTTTTCATATTTAGGATTGGCTCACTTCCTGCAAAATGATCCTTACAGTAGAATTTTATATTGGGGATATCAAACATACTAACATCATGATTATGCTTTTCACTTTCATTGCTGCCTTGAAGTGTAGAATCAACATAAAAAAAACTATGCTCCTAAAATATCACATCCATAGAGATATAAAATTTCTTTGATGGTGGATGGTAAGCACGATAGCCTTTTTGAGTTGATCCATACCCAATGAAAACACATTTTAAAGCTCGTTCTTCAAGCTTTGTACATTGATGTGGGTGTAAGTGAACATACATAACACATTCAAAAATATGAGGTGGTAAAGAAACCATGGAAGGAAGGATACAATGATCAGACAACACATCTAAAGACCTTCGAAAGTTAAGCACACTAGAAGGTGTTCGATTCATCAAATAAACTACAGATCTCACATCCTCACCCCATAAATGAGATGGGACATTACCATCTATCAAAAGTGATCTTGTCACCTCTAATATATGTCTATTTTTTCTCTCAACCACCCCATTTTGTTGTGGTGAATAAGGACATGTAGTTCATGAACTCGATTAAACCAGTATTAAAATATTCCCCTCCATTGTCTGATTGAATGACCTTTATATGTGTGTTAAATTGAGTAACTATCATATGATGAAAGCAACAAAACACATTACACACATCACTTTTATGTTTAAGCAAATACACCCAAGTTACCCGAGTACAATCATCAACAAAACTGATAAACCATTTTTTCCATTATGTGTAGATTGTCGGGTAGGACACCAAACATCTGTGTGGATTAATGAAAAAGGAAAATCTGAGTTTTTATTGCTTAAAGGAAACACAACTTGATGACTTTTTGCCATTACACAAGTTTCACAAATAAAATTAGAAATATTGCATTTATGACATAGTGATGGAAATAATTTTTTTAGATAACCAAAAGAGGGATGTTCCAATCTTTTATGCTATAACCAAATTTTCTTTTTGTTTTTATCTTGTATGTGTTCATTCCCAACATTCCTTTATGGGTTTGTTGTGAGACATTTTCAAGATAATATAGTCCTTCTCTCTCTCTCTACCACTGCCAATCTTCTCCTTGGAATGGATGTTCTGGAAAAAATAATGGGTAGGGTAAAATAAGGCAACACAAGAATGTGATCTGGTTAACTTGCTGACAGAGAGAAGATTAAAGTTCAATGTAGGAACAAATAAAATATCAGGATTTGATAAGGAGGGTGAGAGGAGACCCCATTGGAATTAATAATAGCAGTTTTAGAACAATTAGGGGAAAAATTAATAAATTTAAGTGGATCACAAGTCATATGATAAGTAGCACCTGAATCAATTATCCAATCACCACACCTAGTAACCACAAAAAGATTAAGAGCAGAGTTAGATATACCTGACTTGGTCACAACTCTGGCAATAGTATAATTATGACTCTTGGGAGTAGCTACTTGCATATAGGTAGCAGCGAAAGTCCCAAAATTATGTTTCTCCGATTGATTTTTATCGCAAAGAGCCATCAAAATATTCCAATAAAGAAGCACTGCTTCCTATATTTGAAATATCTTAACATAAGTTTCACTTTAGCATTATTCGGTACAAAAGATAGACAATTATTAAATAAAAAAAGTACATGTTTAAAATTCTACAGCTAATATATTTCATGTTATTAATTAAATTGACTTTAAAATTTACATAGATTTAAAAGTTTCCAAAACAAATCTTAAATAAATTATTACTTTATCGTGGTAATCTATCAATTAACTAGAATCGCCATCTTTTCATGTAAATGAAGATAAGAAAGTGGAGTATTCTATTTGGATGAAATAGCTTTTCTGCAAATTTCTTGTGTGAGATGATTCCATAAATATTAACAGTACTACTGATTGATTTGAATATCAGTCAAACCATTGATTATTATTTCAGAATGCAAATCTTAATATTTTACTAATGCGTATATAAGTGTCTTTTAAATTAAGTAAACAGATAAACAGAAAAACTGTGTGGTCAAAAGCTTGTTTTGTTCAATACACACCGAAAAAAAAATACACATATTTAATACCCTACCCTGATCTTTGTTTTTATGATTTAAATTCTTAATTCCACTAAACTTTATTACAAATAATTCAACAGAAAAGCAAAATCAATACTTACTCATAAATTTTTTATGTCCATACAAAGCAATACGAGGTTATTATGAGACCGAAATAATGTCTTACCGCAACTTTTAGGCTTCTTAGATGATTTCCTATCTCTAATACTGTCATCTGCTTTTTGTGGGATCTACGAAAAGGAGTTGCACTTGTAAAAAGGACTCCAACAATCAAGTCAGCAAAGCTCTTCCAAAGTCAAATCACATATTAAAGTATTAATGAATTGCCTCCCTTTAATTACCTGGATCCACCCATATTTATAATTATTTATTTGACTTTTCACTACTTTAATTACTTTTTATGGGCTCGAGTTTTGGACCTTTGTTTAAGGTTATTTGGGCTGGTCTTAGCAGGCCCAATTTTTGTTAGATGTCTTGTTGGTAATTTAGTTAAATTTGTCTAAGCTAGGTTTGGGAGGAAATTTGTACGCATGCCGCCTTACTGTCATGTTACTTTATGATATTCACGTACTTTGCGTTAGTTAGCTGCATGGGATGTCCTTGGTGTGATATCTATGTAGTCAAATTTTTATATCGACCTTAGGTTTTAGTTGGCGGCTTAAGGGATTGACTAGTTTTGTTGTTATCAATGGATACTATGCATCCTGCCGTGAAGTAGCCAACCTTGTTTGACTTAAACGAGAGGTATACAACTTTTCTCTCTTTTTGTTAATATGGGAAGTTTACGGCTTAACTGGCCTTCTTAGTACACCAGCCTCCCAACCTTTTGTATTTGTTTTTACTATAAGCTATTAAGTACATGGCTCATTCTGCAATATGGTGGTTAAGTTTAAAATATATCTGGCCCTTATAACACACCAACCCTTAACCTTTTGCATATGCTTTTTGCTAAAGGTTATTAAGTATAGTTTTTCATTTGATTTTTATTTTATCATTTTTTCCTAAAAGAAGAAATCTCTCTTTTTCTCTATCTTTTTTAAAAGAAAAATTCAAATTTTCCTTGGTTTATTCCTTTATGGTATGGTAGCCTTTGAGGCTTGAGGAAAAGAAGTGTGAAGGGGTTTAAGCAATGAGGAAGGTGTTGACATGTGAAGCCAAGGTGGTTTGCTTCTTGAAGATTTGATGAAGACTTAATGAAGCCTTTAAAACTATCTTGAAGCCATTATCATTAGAATAAAGCCTACATTGATGAAAGAAAGGAGATTTGATGTTAACCATGATTGATCAAGGTTGGAACGTGTGCTCTCCATGTAGCTATATCATTAAGAAAGTGTATTTTAAATTTGTAATTCATGTTGTAGACCTTATAACATTAATTAGATGTTTTTGGTCTTAGGTGTGTCTTTTAATCTGTTGAATGATTTTTCAACATGTTAAAATGTCTCTTTTAGTCTATTGAATGATTTTTCAACAGGTTAAAAGGTTGGTTGCAATAGTCTTAAACTGCAACAAATTCAATCAGTTGATTTAGTTTTTAATCGACTGATTTCACTTAAGTCATGTGAAATCAACCGATTGATTTGAAAATCAACCTGTTGAATTTCGTAACAGTTTGACTATAAAAGCTGTGATTTTCAAAAGAGAGGTCTGTTGATCATTTTAGAGCACGAATTTGTTCTGGAAACTTGTGGAAACTCTCTCCTTCGTGATCATACGTGTTGCAGCTGTTGAAGATTGATCTTGGATCAATTCTTGGAGCTTTTGGCTTGGTTTGAAGCTTGGAGAAAGTGGTTTGTGGTAGGTTGGGTTGTGCTACCACTCAGGTTTGATCTTTCTCAAGCTTTGTGTGTGTGCCTGGTGGTTTTCTAAGTCTGCAAGAGGGTTCTTGTTGTGCTTGTGTGATTCTTGTGTGATTCAAGAGTCTTTTGTGGTGTTTTTGCATATTTTGAAAGTGTAAGGGTGGATACTTTGTAAATCTTTTGAAATAGTGCAAAGTCAAGCTCAGGTTGCCTTGACAAACTGGATGTAGCTCAGGTTTGAGTGAACCAATATAAAAATCGTGTGGTGTCCTCTCTTCTCTAACCTTTCTCTCTTGCATTTTCATTTTAAAGTTTAAAGAACTTGTGCTTTAATAATCTTTTTTCATGATCTTGCATGTTTTCATGACATTTGCAGCATTGAGCATGTTTGTATAATCGTTTAGAATCTGTCTTAACCATTCTTGTGCATTGTTTCAGGTTTAAATTTCAAATTCGCATTTCTACATTTTGTCCAGTATTTCAATCGACTATTTTCCTGTTTCAATCGATTGATTATACCAGAACAAAATCTGTTTAGTAAAATCAATTTGTTAACTTTGTTTTTGATCGACTGAAAGTATATTGTCCAGCACCTTTTGCATCCTAACTTAGTGATCTATTTGATTCAATTGTGGTGGTTTTTAGCTTGCAAAGATAGCCTAATTTTTTTTTTAACTAGCCCACTTCACCCCCCCCCCCCCCTTCTTGGCTTTTCAACCATTTCAAAACTAATAGAAAGGTTATGGAAGTGTAAGGGTTTTGCTATGAAGGATAACTAGGAATGTGCATAGTCACCTCATTGGGTGGTACAGGTGTAACGTTTCGTAGAACGCAATGAGGACAATGGTTTAGGCAGGAATTGTGAAAGTTTATTCAACTATTCCAAAAAATAGAGGGTCAGGGTCATTTGTGGGGATTGGATTTGTGTGAAAGGTAACATCTTGTTTATGCTGCCAAGATACCTTGGGGAAAAACGTGTTTTAAGTGTCGTCAACCTCATCTAAAGATATGTCATGTAGTAGCTCTCGTGAGGGATCCACGTGGGGTTCAGGTGGTCAGGGTAGTCATCCTTTAACCTACTCGTTCAGTGATTTCTTAGTTGTTTCCTTCTTTCTACTTGTTTTCATCTTTTGGCACTTGGTATGAATAAAATAATTATTAAGTGACCAACCTACACTTCCATATCTATGAAAAACATAATTTGGTAAAAAAAATAAAAGATAAAAAAATATATACACTGTTTTAAAAATTTTCAACGCAACTTTACATCACTATTTTTAATGAGTTTTTATAGTTTATCTACTAAAATCTCATATCCTCTTGATGAGCGAGAGGTTGTTTACATATCAGGGTCACCTGCTTCCATTCATTGGGTGAAAGACATACTTGTTGGGCGAATGACTGATCATCTCATTGGACAAGTATATTAGTGTTGGATGAGAAGGTCCTAGGAAGCAACTCCTTATTCTTTTCCAATCTTGCACTTCTTTACAAAAATAATCCAACAAATAGAACTAATCGATTAAAAAAATTTGAAAAACCTTTTATGCTTAATTTTAACTTAAAACCATTTTCTTTCAATTTTTTATCGTAGGTTGTGTGCTGAATTAGATAGACCTTGATAATACTATATGAAAAATACAAACAAAATTCAAAGAAAGCTAAGTTCTAAGACATATCTTCAATATCAACATATTCAATCATCATCAAGCCATCTTCATCTTTACTTGAGTCTTTGAAATTCTTCTTAAAAACTAGTGAACAAGCCCTATATAACACGATTATGTAAGGCATGTTTATGATTCAACAATATTATATATGATTAGATCTCAATTGAATAAGTTGCATCATAAACAAGCCTTATACTCATTTAAGATGAATAATGAACATCACATAAATGAATAATTTGATGAATATGATAAATTCATATTGATCTTGAAAACATTGATACATTAAAAACGAAGATCAAGCTTTTTCTTTTGTTGTGTTTATTGCAAAAGATAGATGCTCACTTTATGAAAAAAAAAATGTATGGAAGCTAGTCTTTGTCTCAGTTGGTATGGTTAATTGTTAGGTAAAGAATAGTCAAGAAAGAAAGCAAAGACAAATATTGGTCAAAATTGTAGCAAAAAATGGCAGAATGTCTTATTGTTACCATTGTAAACAAGATGGTCATACTATAAAATATGATGTTAAAAGGTGGAATGGAAATTTCAACCAAAAGAAGCCCATGTAAATATACAAGTATTGTAAAATGATTAGTATGAATAATCATATGTACTTATTATATATAATAGTGATATTAATGTTAAGAGATCATGAACTCTAGATGTTCCTTTCACATGACTTCTAACAAATATTAGTTTGAATAGTTTATGGATTATCGAGATGGATTTTTTCTTATAGGAAATAACAAACAATGGTTGAAGAGAATATAGGTTATAAAGATGGATTTGTTCTTATTGGAAGTAACAAACCATGTAAGATTATTAGTGTTGTAATATTTAAGCTACAAGATGGTATAAGGAAATTCTTGCATTAAGTTAGGTATGTACATGACTTAAAAATAAATCATATATCTTTTATAGAACTTAAGAGAAGGGATATATGTTTATAGGTTAAAAAGGAATGTTGAATGTGTTGAAAGGATGTACTATTCTCATAAACGGAGAGGAAGAATGACGTGATGAAGGGTGTTGGTGTAACTGATTATGTTTCTATTAATGTTGAGAATGAACTTTCAACATAGTAGGTCAGGTCAAGTGATTAAGATAAACTTGATTGAATTATAAAATCAAGGAAAATTTGCAAATGAAAAACTTGGTAGATTGAAGTTTTGTGAATATTGTGTTTATGGTAAAGCCTATAATGTAAATTTTAGTACATCAAAGAATAAAATGAAATTTTGATTATGTTCATACTAATATTTGGAGACCTACAAGAAATTTATGACATTTTGGGTCAAGGTATTTCTTGTTGATTTTAGATTTTCAACCTTGGGAAGTTTCTATTAAAGAATGAAAAGAGGAGAGCAGTTAAGAGATTCATAACAAAAAATGGTCTTGAATTTTGTTGAGAGTTATTCACTTTGTAAACAAAATGGTATAACAAGCCATAGATTCTGGCTAAAAGTCCACAACAAAAATGGCATAATACAAAGATAATGGAGAAGTTTCAAAAGTATTTTGGTTGAATCCAATACCACTTCTACCTAGTTGATGAACATATATATTTAAACTTATCTAAATATGAAGATGCTTGAGCAATTTTTGTCAGGTTGTCCTTCCTCTACAAGAAAGAATGGATTTACTGATGGCCAAAATCCATGGGTAAATCAAAATTATCGACAACTGACTGATAGTAAAATTGTTTTCCGTAATTATTGACGAATAAGAAAATTTGTCAGTAATTATTGATGACCAAAATTTGTTGCTAAATATTCCTTGGTAATTATTGATAGATTTTGGCTATCAGTAATTATCCATCAATAAATATTGTGATTTGGTTTTTCTCTTTTTCCTTCTCTTTTCTTCTTTTTTTCGTTTTTCTTTTGCTTCCCTCTCCTTGTCTCCTTTTCCTCCTCCTCCTCCTCTTGCTCTTGCTCCTCCTTCTCCTCCTCCTCTATCATTGTTACCACAATCACCTCATCTTCCTTTACCTTTTTTTCCTCTTCATCTTTGTTCTTATCTTTTTCTTCTCACCTATATTTAACTAATTTATAACAAATGTTTGTTAAATTTGGCAAGAAAATTGGCACCCATGTTACTGATAAATTTACAAATGGAGTTAACAACAAATTTTTAAAACATTTTATGATTGCTAATGAATTTATCGACAAATTTAAAAAAAAATCTATTATCAACAAACATATTTACTAGTATAGTTTAAAAAAATTCAATTACCAACAGATTTACCTAAGAATTTTATCATGACATGGTCAAACCCCAAAGCAAGGACTTTGACACCGATGTTATTGATGAAGTTTACTAATGAAAATATTCATCAGTAATAAAAGTTATATATTACTGATGTATTTTACAAACAATTATTATGGATTGTTATTTCCATAGTAAATATTTTAATTTATCAATGGACTTTACCTGGGATCTCTTCCCATAGAAAAAATCATTGATAATTAAAATTGTAAAATTTGTTAGCAAATTTTCTTTTACCGATACATGTTTTAAGTCAGTATTTTAGCATTTTTCTTATGGTGTTCTATCCTAAAAATCTAAGATTTTTCATGGTGTTGATTATACTTATATTAAGCGAGCTAAACTATAAATAATAGATATGAAATGCATGATTGTAGGAGAGTGATAAAGGTATATATATACATATTGGGGTCTATTGATTCAACATTGAAGAAATGTATGGCTAAACGTGGTGTTTTTTCAGTGAGACTATAATAACTTATAAATAAAAAGAATTTTAAGGTTTTTGATAGTAAAGACGTTGAGATTCAAAAGTCTAACTTTGAGGAGGACCTAGGGGTTTCTCTTGATTTTCCTTAAACAAGTCATGAAGTGTCTAAGGAAGACGAACCTAAAACTCTATATTTAATAATTTTCTCTTGTAGCACCTACTAAAGTTTAAGAAGACGAACCTAAGAGTACTAAATATGCTTTTGCAAGCAAATAAAAAATGGAATTATTAATTATAAAGTGTAAGGACTTAGAATGTAATAACATTATTAGTGACCTTAAAATATGACACTCAATTATTTTATTAATAGAGGTCATATTATAAATATAAATATAAATTAATTGAGTTTCATTTTATGAAAATTATTATCTCTCTAAAAGTTTTTTCTAAACCTTGTCTCTAAATCTTTGACCACGTCCTTCATCTGTTTGAAGATAGGAGTACAACATAGGACTATTAGTGACAAGATCTATCTTTCTACCCAATCAGTTTGTCAAACAGAGTAAGTTCATCTTTTATTGTTTATAGAGTCTTTATGGTTTTTGTAATGCATGTGTGAGGTTAGGGGATTGCATGTGTGAGGTTAGGTGCTTGCATGTGTCATCTCAAAGCTATAAATGAATCCCTGTTCAATTAGGATTGTTAGGGTATGATCAGATCATTGATGTGAGCCTTTTGTGTGCAAATACTTCCTTCCTTTGTAATAGGGATAATGATTTTGACCCATTTTTTTGACCTACTCATATCTAACTCACATAGAGGAAGATACTTAAGTAGTCTGTGTCAATGGAGATTTCTATGATGGGAAGTCGTTTGAAAGACAATCTTTTTGCCGTGTCAAAGAGAACTAACCTTGTTATATGGAATGCGTTGAATTAAAATGTTCAAGGCCAAAAAAAAAGGGGGGTTGAATTGTACTTAAGAAACCAATTGTTTATTGAAAAACCTTCTCAAACTTTCATTCAGTCTAATTGACCAATGAAATTTTAGAAAAGTTGTTACAAGGTATGAATATTTTAGTCGATTAGAAACTAGAATCAGTTAATTAAAATGTTCGACAAGTAAGACAATTTTCACATTACTCAAGTTACAAACAACTGAAGCGCTTGCACACAATGCAAATCAATAAAAAACACATTCAATGAAGTATTTGTTTAATGGTACATATAAATAAAAAATCTTAATTTAAAATAAAAGAGATAAAGAACTTAAACAATTAACAAAAAAAGATATCAAGCCATGTGAGTTTTTATACTAGTTCACTCTTACGAGCTACATCTAATTACCTATGCAAACTGAGTATTACATTTTCACTACAAAAGAAACACAATTTTGCAATTACACAATTTGTTGTAATATCAACCTTACTTCTTGAAACCTTCAAGAAGCATCGTACCCATGAAACACCCTATTGCAACCTGGACACCCTCTAGAAACACAAAACACAAAACAATACAAGACAAGAAATGATCAAACTTGAAAAGCTCTAGCTTTCTCAAGATACATGATCTTGCCTAAACAACCAAGGGGTAAGAGCAGGCATTGCTTCATAGAGTCAGTAATTGCTCTAGATCATAATACAAAGGTTTTTCAATAAGGAAGCGCTTCACAGAATGGCTTAAATTGTTTTTCAAAACTTTGCACTTTTCATTGGGCCAAAGTTCTAATTTAAAGACATGAAAGTTTACATTTTCAATAAATTGATTTCACTTAACTAGTGAAATCAATTCATTGTTAGTTATATCAATTGATTAATGTGTTCATCACATATTTTGTTTGGAGAATACAATTAATTTGTTAACACATTTTAATATATTAATAGACCTAGTGTATATATGACCCTAAATACAATTGAACCATTAACAAGTCTTCTATCGTTGATCTTCAAGATGTCTTCAAGTGATTTTCTGGGATCCATCAAATCAAATCTTTATAAATGCTTCATGATAAAATTCTCCCCCTAATTTGATGAAGGTAACATTTCTTGCACATTGAAGAAAAGTAAGACAAATACAACCCTTTTATATAATCAAGCAAGCTCCTCTCGTCAATCAAATTCTCAGATTTTTCTCCTCCTTTTGATTCATCAAACAAAAAATGCAATTAACAAAATCAAACACATAAAGGAGAAAATAAATTTTTTATGATGCAATGAATTTCCTAACAACTGGCCTAATCACTAGGAATGTCTTTGTAATAGAACTTTGCCAACAACATATTTATGTTTGTAATCTGTTTATCAACATCCTACAAATGTGCATTATAGAAACGATTATGTTCTTTTTGAGCTAGGTTCAAATAATGAAGTTGGCCACCCCACAGTACATTCAAATGTAGAGTAGGTAGGACCTGTATCTTTTGGTATATTATAAGGAATCATATGAATGATCATTGAGGAAGTAGTGTCCTTATCAACAGTGTTGCTTAGACTGACTTCATCATCATTTGCCTTAGGTGTTGCACCTTTACGTATCTAACTATTGTTTTCCTTGGTGAACAATTTTATGCAAGGTCAAACACGAAATATAGTTGATTGTTGAAGTTGTTTCCTAAAGTTCACCATCAAGATCAACACCAAGATATTCTAATATTTTAGAAAACAGTATCACATATGGAAATTTGATGTCAGCGATCCTTTTTTGCTTTCATCATATGATATCTAATGACGTACATCCAATCCACTTGGAGCTTCGACTCCCCATCCTAATACCAGCACAACAGTGTTCTTCATCTCTTACCATCCAACGCCTTATATGGTGCCATTCCGATCTTAGTCAAGGTGAAGTTCTCGTACCTACTTCAGAACATGTCTATGAACTCTTCCACCACTGAGATCCTTTGCGTCTATTCTTCAGTTGCCTTTGTCCGATAACTTTGGTTCACCTAACACTATGCCCTCACCTTTCCCCTTGATTTATACTTGGTATGCAACCGCCGATTTATCTCTTTGAATCATAGAGCACCACTTTGTTGGGTATCCATCAGTCAGGAATGAGATTGGAAAGTAACCAGTTCACCCTTGAGTTTATGTCCTAACCTTGCAAAGGAATCAATTCCAATTAACATTGAATTTGAATCCTTTGATCACCACAAAACACAACACATACTTGACCAATCTTTACTTAGCCACAACTGTAGCAAAATCACCATCTCATTACCAACTCCCTCTTGCAAGTAACCATGGCCCATTTACCATACTGACGATACCAAGGGGTATACGATCCCAAACAAAACCAAAACTCCTATCCCAAGCACCACTTTTATACCTTGTGTCCTTGAATTTTATCATTTGCACTAACTGCTCCAGCAACAACTATCTCAAACATCCCTTTCAGCTACCTAAAACTTTCCTTTTCTTTTCCTCGTTCTCTATGCTCTAACATTACCAACTACCCTTTCCGACCATAATAACATAACGATGTGCTTCTTCTTCTTATACTTGAAACTGTCCATCTCATGTCTTCCTCTCTTGTGAGTCACCTTACTTAGGACATGTTGTCTACTCTTGACTTGGATAATTGCTATTGTCGAGAAAATCTCACTACTTCTTCCTAATGTTGATCTGGTTTAAAAATCCCTAATATACTTCATTCTTATAAATCATCATCACAGCTGAATGATCTTCAAGGTTCTACTTCATCTTAACCTCCCACTAAAGATATATCGTCCTTATACACATTCATTATCTCCACCTTTCTTAGCTTCCTCAATGCCCAATAACCCCACCGTTTTCTTCCACCTAGTATCTACCAACAACTTCTCTTTTACCAATTCAAGGAAATCACTGGATATGGCCATATCACTACATGTAATGACACTTTCCCCTTAAAACCACTCGTGTTTGTATACCTCTAAACCCCAACACTGTCAAGATGTAGAACCATGTGGATTTCCTCAAACATCACTATATTGATATGCCCTGTTATTTCCATTTGTTTTAACCTCTGGATTCATATTCTTTTAGAAAACTTGTGGTATCTGATCCCAAAATTATCCTTGAAGCTTTCTCAATCCAAACATTGTTTCACAACTTCAGCATCTTCTCCATGCCTACTAACCTAAAGCTTAACTTTCATCACTCATCGATATACATCATACAACAACTCCCTATCTTTGAGGCAAGAAGTTATCTTAGAGATCTCATCTAACCCTTGTAAACATAATCACGTCAAGTTTGACCTTCTATTGTATTCCTCTACCACTACAAACACCGAACACACACCATCGAAGCGCAAACATAACAAGAAAAGGTGTAGAAGATAAACTCAAACTATAACTCTCTTATCTTTTCCCAAAACCTTTAGAATCAAGAAAGGAAATTATCTCTAATATAGTCATGAGTGTGCACCCTCATCACTCTACCAAGATATTTTCTGTTCTTAATGCTTCCAATTTCACAAAGAAGTCCGTAAATTTTGAAGTCTTAAATAAGAGACATGACAGTCCCACAACCTGTCTATTTTTGGAAATAACACTTTGCGTTGTCCACAATCAATAACAACATGATTGATAGAAAGCAAGTCCATTCCTAGTATCAGATCTAGTCCCTCCAAAGTCAAACATATAATTTCACTTGGGATTTGCGGCCTACCTCTTCGATAGAGCATCCAACACAAACTGAATTGGTTGAAATCTGCCCAGATGTTGGTATCGAGACCACAAACTCGCACCCCAAAACACATACCAACAATTTTGAGAGACTCATTTAAAGAGACTCTACAATCCAATCCATTCATACAAAGTTTCGCAACCGAAACGCGAGAAGCTTACTCCCTATAGCCCAAAAATCATTTAAAACCAAATGCTTTGATACCAAATGTAACATCCTCAATGGATATTACTTAATTAAAAGAACATTATATTTGGAATTCAATTCAACATCATATACTGTTCCCAAAATGTGGGAAATTTAAAATGTATTAACCGCTTAACTCCAAAATAATTCAATATTATTACAAGTTCCAAAATCCATAGCCAACTTGCTCCAGGGACCCTTGATTTGTAGCTATTATATGGCAGTCCAATCCAGTTTTGTGTCGCCTAGCTGGCCTCCATTGCCACCAAGCGGTTTTTTGACAGACACTAGAAACATAGTTCAAACAGCATGCGTCGCCTGGCAGACCTTCGTTGTCGCCAAGCGGTTTTTGGGCAGAAGCTTAGAAACACAAAAAAATAGCGTAATTGGAAGATGGAAAAAGGCACCCAAGCTTCAACACATCACAAAATACATTAACCACGAATTTAAACAAATAGATACAACTCCTCTTACCTAGATTTCCTGCTCGAATCACACTCCTACACTTCTTCTTGAACAAAAATTGATCCAACCCTTGCACTCTTTAAGTCACAATTTCAGTGCTCTCACAAGCCTATTTTTCCTACCTAAGTCCACTCTCTACCCCACTTTGCAGCCCAAAAAAATCATAAAATGATAAAAAGAAAATAAATGTAAATGGCCATCAATTGCCATTACTTGGAGGTTTTTACTCCATAATTACCATGCCTTTAACCATCTAGTTTCTCTGGAACTGCTAGGGTTTCTAGGCTCTCCACCACTTAGGAAAAAATAGAAAGTAAAACATGAAAGGAACTATTTTGTGCTAGGCAAGGTTTGAACTCTCTTCCATCCAATTATCAATCATATGCACAACCAACAAGCCAATCCATGTTTCATGGCATTTCATGCACACATACAATAATAAGATCTCATCAGGTTTATGCGTACATGCAAAAAAAATAAACAATTAATTAAAATATTACACAAATTGAATAAATATGATTCAAACCCAAGACTTCTTCACACCACCCGTTGAACCACTTGAGCTACCTTTGCTTCTTTTCAATGACTTGATAATTAATTCTCTTAGAGGTACTTTCAATCCACAATTATTGCTAACTAAATATGTATTATTTATTTAAATTTCCCGACTCTTACATCGTTTGCCAATCTTGGAAAGAACTGAGATATCGATGTCAGCTTACCAATCAGTCATTGTACCTTTTTCACATTTATGATTTATCACTCCTTCATTCTTGAGACCAAAAAGCATGACCTCAAAGTCGTAGTTCGTGTGTTTTGTGATAAAGGCAGTTTTCAGCTTGTGGCCTTTCGTCGTAGAGATCTGATCATAGGTTGAATACATTACAAAAAAATTTGAAACTATCGACGAAATATTACAATGAGTATAATTTCATAGGGTAATACGAATTACCGACAAATTTTATTGACAAATTTTGGTATTTTAATTACTGACAGAAAAACCTATCGGTAATACATATTTTAGTTATCGATGGAACAATTTGTCGATAAAATGTGTCAGTAATGCTGGTTTCAATTACCGACACAAAAATCTGTCGGTAATTTAGAATTTTTACTATCGACACATTTACCAATGGGTCAATCCGTCAGTAGAAAGTGTGAGAAATTTCTCGTCCAAAACTTACCTTAAGAAGTTGTGCATCAAATTGGAAGAGAATAGAAAAAAAAAGAAGATAAAGAAAAATAAGAAGAAAGGAGAAGAATAGGAAAAAGAAGGAAGACGCGTGATGGTAGCAAGACGGCAGCGGTGACGAGACGGTGGCACGATGGCAACGGAGACGCAGTGGTGGCTCGAAGAGGTTGGTGACGAGAAAGAGAAAATGAGGAAGAAACAAGAAAGATTGGGAGAAAAAGGTGGGTAAGGAGAAGGAGGAGGAGGAACCGGTGACAACGGTGGCGGCGACAATGGTGGTGGCAACGGCGATGGTGGTGGCCACGACGGATCTACTGAGATGGAATTAAGGAGGTTATGAAAGAAAAGAAAAAAAAGACCATAAAAAGAAGAAAGAGGAGGGAGGAGGAGAAAGAAGATGAACTCGTTTGTAGTATTTATCGACAAATTTTTCAGTTGATAATTATCGCTGGATTTGACAAACAAATTTTTAGGTCGGTAATTACCGACAAATTTTATCGTTGATAATTACCAACTGATTTTACCAACATTTTTCCATCGGTAATTACCAATACAAAAAGATTTCCTTGGTAAAAATTTACCGACAAGAGTTTTAGCAATAAAATTTTTATCATCGATAATTTTGATTTATTGACGAATTTTAAACATTACCGATAGATTTTGATCGTCAGTAATATCAGTTTTTCTTGTACTGATAAGCGTATGAGAAACTTAGAACATTGTGCTCGACAATGCTATTTAATAATCGATCAATGCTTGGTAGGGGGTACGCGTCCTATGAATATGCATTGTTGAGATTTGTATAGATTACGTACATGTGCCACTTTTCATTGCTTTTTTGACTAATACCATCTTGGCCAACCGTCAATACCCAATTTCGTCCGGATGATTAAAAAAATTGTTTTCAAAAAATCCAAAAAAATAAGTGTTAATTAAAAAGGGGTAAAAATAAATTGTCCTAAAAAATAATAAAATTAATTAAAAAAAGTTTCTTTAAATTTTGTTTTAAAAAAATTAATCAAATGAGGTGTTTAAGTAATTTTTTAGAAACAGGAGTCAAAAATAAAAACTCAAAAAAAAATATAAAAATAGAAAATTTTAATTAAAAAAAAATCAAATTTAATTTAATTTAATTTAATTAAGTTAAAAATTAAAAAATCAATTTTAATGTAAAAGTGGAGAAACAGTTTTTTATCATAGATATATATTAAAAAATAAAATAGAAAAGAAGGAGATATTTTCGTTTTGGTAGTGAGTTTGAAAAATAATTCTCTTTTTAACCTCTTTTATTATCGTTGCACATCATGGTCAATTGCCTTCAATTGTTGCTCCCCATCACAACTGGTAAACAGTTTTTTGACTACTATTGATAAAAAGAATTTTGGGGACAAATTCATTTTTCATGATGGTATTACACTCGGGCAAGCAACACTTAATAGATTTTCTCTACATTGATTTTGATCCATCGCCATTACCCAACACCATTACCATAGTAGAAATCATTTCCATTCACCTTCCCCAACGACCTTCTTCAACATCCAACACATTCATCCATTCCAATCACAAAATATCCATCACATATTCATTAAGATCCAATTCGGTACAATCATAAACAGATTCATTCAATATTCACACAAAATTCATCACTTCGCGAAATCATAAGGTATTGGTGATGTTTTCAATGGATAACAACGTTGTTGTTGGTGGTGATGGAGGAAGAGGAATCGTGATTGGATGCTAAAGTTGGCATTTCACGCGAGTGATTGTCTTTAGTGTGTTGGCTTTATGGCAGACAGCATCGCCATTAATGGTGAAGAAGTTTGGAGAAAAAATACTTTGGTTTCAGTTATGGAGGAAGAGTGATGGAACCTCCACGCAACAGGGGCAGTGCAGCAGCGTTTCACACGATTATGACTGGCGAGCAGCGTCTGTGCCGGCATTAGCAACCTGTTGAGAGTGGGCACCGTCGCTGCTGGCGGCCTTTCGCAATAATAGGTTGCATTTTGTTTGGGGACCACGCATGGTAGTGGTTGTGCCGTGAGGTTGAAGATGACAATGGGGAAAAGGTTGGCGTTTTGATTAGATTTTAGGGTTTGGCAGATTCTATTCTTTTTCAAGCATCCCATAATTATTATCACACCTCCATCTCATTTTAGGGCTTGATAGATTTTCATTTTCTTCGTGCGCCCCCATAACTTAATTTTCATAGCTCTCTAGATTGCATAATAATTGGGCCATTTGTTTATTTATTTACTCCATGCACTCCCTAATGTAATAACCACACATCCCTTTCATTTAGTTTTTATGTTACCTCATGTACCTACCTTTTCACTAAGCACACACCCACTTCTTTATTTTCCTTTTTTAGGCTAGGAAGCCTTTACTTTATGCACCACACGTTTCTCTTTATACATCCTGTTCCCATGTGTATAGTTTTTCTCATTGCACCCACATACTCACTTATGCACTCTTATTTTCTATTTCCAATTTTACCATTTTTTAATTAAATATGACATTTCAATCATGCCATTTTCTAAAATAATAAAAGTATTTTAAATTGAAATAAAAATTAAAATAGTTTTAAAATGATAAAACTAAGAATAAATAAAATTTAAATTATTTTCTTTATTTTTATTTTTTTAATGTCTAATAGACCGCTCGCGTCGCACAATACTTCTTTTTTAAAATATAAAAAGTTATAAAAATAGTTTGTAGTGTCTAATCGACCGTTCCCGTTGCATGACACTCATTTTTAAAATACAAAAATTATAAAAATAATTTTGGTGTCTAATCGACTGCTCGCGTCGCACGACACGCCTTTTCAAAAATATAAAGAATCATAGAAATATTTTAGTGTCTAATCAACTGCTTGCGTTGCTAGACACTCCTTTCCAAAAATATAAAAAAAATCATAGAAATATTTTGTGTAGAATTGACCGCTCGCGTCACATGACTTTCATAAAATACAAAATATAAAAATTGTTTTTTTGTCAACGGCTGCACACGTTGCATGACACTTAATTTCAAAAATGTCAAAAGACAACTTTAAAAATTAAATATTTTAATCAAATTTTATCAAGAACTACGTGATCCTTGATTCTCCATTGTTAGCAGGGTAAGTCCTTATTAGGTTCACTTCCCAAAAATCAAAAGGTTTTCCAAATCATTTTCAAATCGTTTTATAAAGAACTACGTAGCCCTGATTTCTCAATTTTCATGAGAATACATAGGACCAAGGTTAACCCTTGTTGGGTCTCTTTCACTCTAAAAAAATATATTTGTTCAATTTATTTTCTTATTTTTGGGAAAAATGAATATTTTAAAATGAACACATCTCTTTGCAAATTTAATTAAAGGTACCGCCTTTGGGCGGACGTTGTAGGATGCTTATACCTTCCCTACGCCTAACCGACTCCCAGACCCTAAATTTGGCTTCCGCAAACTTTATTTTATTTTTATGGTTTTCTATAGTTTTCCAGAATAAACTATGGTGGCGACTTCAAATCTCTTTTTCCGAACAAATCTCTTTTTAATTCACCGTCCCGTCGTGATTTAGGTTGCGACGCTAGCTCGAGGTCTACTCTTAGGATATCCTCTGTCATCCACGAGAACAAGTCGACATTGGCCGTCGAAGCTTGGCCAAAGGCTTTCTCTCCCTCTTCGTCAATTGTAGACCCTATCTTTAAACTTCGTCTTTTCTCTAGTAGCGGAAAAGCTCTTGTTTCCCTTACAAGATCCATTTGTCCATCATTGTTTATTCGTGGGTCAAGATCTTCTCCTTCTATTGTTGTGTTGTTTACCTAGGTCCTTCCAATGTTGTTCGTAGTCAATGGGGAGTGGTAGCTTTATACTAGCTGTGTAACACTCTTTGGCCATTTTTTGTTCCCCGTGCATAGTGATTATGTCTCCTATGGCCAAGTGGAACTTCATGGCAAGATGCGGGGTGGAGACCACAATTCCAAGCATGGTGTGCAAGTTGATATAGCCTATTGTCATCCTTTCTCTCGAGAAACCATAAATTGGTTCGTCGTAGGAAATCATTGTGTCCTCTGTAAGACCCGAGAAAATTAGATAATTAAATAAATGGTTATTTAATAAATGCAGATAATGAGAGCCTTTATGGTATTTAATGTTAATTTTTATGGTGTGGAATAGTACTAGCTCAAGTGGTTGAGAGTACTTGGTTATGTTGAGAGGATTTGGGTTCGAGTCCTATGAATGTCAATGGTGTGTTAATTTAATTGCTTATTATTTTACTAGTAGGTTTGAACGTGTTGGGCGATAAGATAATTCTGAATTCATAAGAATTATCATGAAATATGAATTGGTTGAATAGGTTGTGCAGTTGCTTGGTAATATGGAGGTTATGTGTTCAAATCTTGTTTAGAGTAAAATCATAATCTTTTATTTTTTTGGTTGTGGGGGAAAAATTGAGTAGATGACGAGATGGAATTGGGTTCTACGAATCTGGACGTAGACAAGGAGAGTAATTAGAATTGATTAGCTATTATGAACCAATTAAGGGGGTGATTTGAATTAATTTCTTTTTAATTCAATTAAATTAGTTTTAGGGTTGGAAAAGGAGACAGAGTATAAAAAAATTGATGTCGCTGCCAACCAAGGAAGTTTAGAACCCTAAAGAGTGAGTGAAGAGAGTGTTAGGCGACTGGAAAAAGGTCTCAAGATGGGGCATCAACATTGGAGAAATTTTAGCGGGATTTCTAGGTTAGGGGAAGCTGAGTATTACTTTCTTTGTTTGTGTTTGTGGTTTGATGCATGGTTTTTGTTGTTCTTATCTAATATATGCAAACATCATGATGTTAGAATATTTTTGTTTTCCTTTTACGTTTGCTATGGGTTCCTTGTCTATTGGTTACGTAAACTCATAAGTGAGGGGTGGTGGGTTCTCCTTGAATCCTGTGGGCGTGTTGCCTGAACCATGTTGTTCAACGCTATGATGGCGTTTGTTTTCATTTTCGTTGTTCCTTCAGTTCACACACTTCCTTGCTTGTGGAAGAACCCTAGGTTCTACGTGGATTTCGTGTCCCTTTCATTCACTTGGGTGGTTGCATTTCATTCACAGACGTTCATCTTTAGGCTTGAGGCGTAGTTTTTAGGGCAACCATGATGGCCCACCGTGAGGGTTTCCATGAATGAGTCTGGCAAAAAGGGACATCGTTGATAAGCGATGCAACAACTAGATGATGATGCCAAGGGTTTATGAGATTGCGTTATTTTTTTGTGGCTTCACTTTGTATTGCAACATTTTGGAGTCTCGTAGAGTGCTTCACGTCAACACGCATGGTGTGCAAGGTAGTTGTTGTTGCAAGGTTCTCAAATTTATTTGTTAGATGCTTTAGGAAAGAACTTAATCTGAACCTAGGTCTGTTATGATCGTTCACGTTTTTCTTTCAAATTTGTTATTGTAGTGTTCAGCCAGGGGTTCATTTGAGTAGCCATGCATTTTTATTGATTTAGGTATTCTTTAATTGGTCTTTTGAAATCCCTAGCATGGACATAAAGGTCCTTTCTATTGCAGTTCAGGGTTTGTTTTCTTGTGGTGGTTTGGTGAAAAGGTAGCTTTGTTCTATTGACTAGATCAAATCATGTTTTGATGCTGCATAAGTAATCGTGGGGTGTATTCTAATTTTCCTTTCCTTGTTCATGTCGTACTTTATTCCAGCGACTTTGTAAACCTTTTATTTAACGTTGGAAATTGCCTGGAGGAGTTGCATTACATGATCAAAGTGAACTATAGTTTTTTAGTGGCAACCCTAGGATGTCTTTTCCTTATTTTATTCACATTGCTAACTTTTCTTCATTTTCATACTCCATGTTTTAATAGGTTTGGTTGCTGGAAGAAATAATGGGGTCCACCTACACATAAATGAACTTTCTCTTTTTCTTTTACCATTTCCTTAACGTTCACGTATCAATCTTTTCTTTCTTTTTTTTATTCCATTATGGTAAGGTGTACCTTTAATCACGTAATGATGATGATAGGGGAAATGATTTAATGGTTTATTTTTCTCATGGGTTTATTCTCACGTGATGAATAACTTTCTTTGGTTTTATATATCACACTTTGATGTGATTTGTGAATTAGTGTTTGATAAGTGAAAATGCATTATTTTAGTAACGAAAATGATATTCGAACATAAATTTCGAACTCATTTTTTACATGGGTGACGTGGCAGCCTTTTTTTCTTTTTTCTTTTTATTTTTTTAAATGAAACTGAACCCATTGTCACGTGCGCGGAAGTTAGGCTGTAAATTCTTTTTGGCAAAACGAAATCAAACGTGGAGAGAGAAAGTAAGATCTAATGGAAAACTTGGTAGAGTGTTGGTGAGACAGGGAGAGAGAAAGGCGAGAGGAAGGCGTTGCAGAGTGGAGACAACGTGAGATAGAAAGTCAGAGTAGAGGCGGAGAAAGTGTTGTTTGTGCGACAAAGGCAGAGGAAGGCATTGCAGACAGAGAGATAGGAACGCCTGGGTAAAGTCCAGTTGTTGGAGAAACAGGGAAAGAGAGAGATCAAAAGCCATAGAAGAAGACTTTTGTGGTTGTCGAGAACAGGTGTCTGACCAGAACTCATCGACGGCGTAGTTTCCAGAGTTAGGGCTTTTTTAAGAAGACGGCCACTAGGGCTTCCAAAAATCCAACACCTCCGGCACACAACAACGACCACGGTGGGTAGAAACCTTTTTCTGTCCTTATTGTATTTGTTAATCGTTGATTTTTTTTATAACCTCTTTTATGGCAGAAAATGTCCGATTTCAATTCGGTTTTACTTATCTGTAGGGTTTCCCAATCATGGAATTATGTATTCAATGTTTGGTTCAGTAAAGTTAAATTTCCATTTGGGGGTATTGCTGATTTTGTTTTTATCAGTGTACAAAACAGGGCAGTTTAGGTGTTGAAATAATTGATTGAGGTGTTGAAATAATTGTTCATTTAATGTATATAATTTTTGTGAAATTCGTAAAATTATGATTTTTTACAAAGATGTATTTTCGTCATTGCTGTAAAGCGAAGTGCATTGGTGCTTTGAACGAAAAGTTAACTGTGCCACAAAAGGAGTATATTGCAAGCACCCCGTTTTGGTGGTTTCCCATGTTAAAGCAATCATTGAAGATAAGTAGAAATGTTTTATCTCAATTATCTATTAAATGGGTTGAAAGAAGAGGTGGTTTTGATGTCGGTGGTGAAGTGGTGGACTTTAGTTTATTAGACGTTTGTTTAGGGTTAGGATTGAGGGTGGTCGGAGAAAAAATTGATTTAAATGAGGAAGTTGTGGAGAGTGAGACGTGGAATACTTTTGGGCGTCAAAGAGTTGATGTTAAGTTGATATATGATTTTTTGATGAAATTTGATGATGATGTTGGTGATGTTGAATTATTTTGCAAGCTATATGTTGTGTTAGGAATATCAGAGTTCTTGCTTGCAAGTAAAAAGGGTTGTGTTTTCCCCGTTATTTTTAAAATTGTTGATGACATGGAAAATATTGGAAAATATAATTGGGGTACATTAGTGTATGAGTATTTGGTGTTTAGCTTGTGTAGTGCTTCATTGGCATTACAGAACGAACCAAGTCGATTTGAGTTTTATGTGGTTGGATGTGCCTATTTGCTTGAGGTAAATTGATTTATGTTTTCTAATGTTGTTTACATATGGTTTTTATTTTCCATAAATTGATTTTATTAATGATTTATGTTTTCAGTTATTGTCATTTGATCATTTGGTTGTTTGCCAGTCAACGTTCAAGTGTAAGATGAACTTGTTCCCACGATTGTTGTATTGGATGAATGTGAGCGTGGGTGACAAGGTCATGAAGACTGCATTTGATTACGACATGGTGTGGACGTGTTTAACTATATTAGTTATGTTTGAAATCTGTAAGTTTTTATTGAAGTCAGACATGTGTTTTCTTGTATAGGTTATTGTTGATGTGGCGGTGTCAAAGGAAGAACTTGATCATGCTATTGTAAGAGAAGTATTTGAACATTTTGGCTAGGGGTGGCAAACGGGCCAGCCCGGCCCGTTTTGGCCTGGCCCGTATGTGGCCCGTCAAAAAACGGGCCGGGCCGGGCCAGCCCGTCAAATAGAAACGGGCCAATAATCACAACCCGTCCCGTATAGGACGGGCTAACGGGCCGGGCCGGGCTGGCTCGTCTAGTTTTTTTTTTAATTTTTTTAATTAGTTTTCAAATTTTTTAATTTGTTTTATTTTTTAAATTTGTTTATATATACATATAAATTATTATTAAAGTCATATTTAATCAAATAAAATATT
>Ga0214542_1001564_pt1 | contig 47059 bp, 19 predicted proteins | sample CNSS1metaG_FD_160096 | JGI IMG/M metagenome (GOLD analysis project Ga0214542, IMG submission 160096) | Root nodule microbial communities from cowpea collected in UCLA plant growth center, Los Angeles, California, USA - CNSS1 | ecosystem: Host-associated > Plants > Roots > Nodule | place: USA... | reverse complement strand
TTGTACCTATAAATAGGACTCGTCCTATCAGTAATGAGACACACATAAAAACAGAAGTTGCTCCCTACTCTCTCATTCTCTATTCTTCCTCTCCTTTGTCTCTCTTATTACCTTTATTTTATAACAATATATATAAATAGGAGGTTTTGCATATTGAGAAATTCGGGGGAAGTAGAAAAATGAAAAACCGGTGTACGGAGTTCCCAGAAAACCGGGAAAGTATGTTGTGGGAATTTGGTGATCACAGATAGATTGATTGAGGAAAGTTGATGGTTGGGTAACGCAACATGGGACCCTCGATTTTTCCATTGTTGTACCAAACAAAACCACACTCCCCATTATTCTTGGAAACCCAAAACAGCTGCGCTCTATTCTAAACCCACTCACTCCTCTCATCACTATAAAACCATTACTCATCTTCATTCTTCTCTTCCTCACCGTCTTCGTTCACACTGCAACAAAACATTTTTTCCTTTCTCCTTACACCTCACTATTCACCATGCGGTTGAGCTGCAACGGTTGCCGCGTGCTCCGGCGAGGGTGCACGGTGGAGTGCCCCATTCGAACCTCCCTTCAATGGATAAGTTGCCCTGACTCTCAGTCCAACGCCACCCTCTTTCTCGCCAAGTTCTATGGCCGTCAAGGCCTCCTCAACCTCCTCACCAACGCTCCCTCCCATCTTCAACCAGGTACACACACATTTGTATCTTAAAACAATATAAAATACTTAAATTTTATTAAAATGTACGTCATAAATAAAATATTTAAATTACGATTTTAAACGAATTGGTATATATTTTTTTTTCTCATTTTTTTTATTTATAATTTTTTTCTTCAAATTTAAGCACATGGTAAAGAATTCGAAAGGATAATAATTTTTGATAATGTAATTTTGGCTAATGGCTATGGCTAATGTTTTTCTTTTGTTCTGTTTTTTTTTTCAGCGGTATTCAAATCTTTGCTTTACGAAGCTTGCGGTCGGATGGTGAATCCGATTTTCGGCTCGACCGGGTTACTCTCGACCGGAAATTGGCACCTCTGTGAAGCTGCTGCCAAAGCCGTTCTCAGCGGCGCGCCGATTCAGCAGGCTCTTCTGGATGGCGCCGAGAGCCTCCATTTCAAGGATTGCGATATTCGCCACGTGGCGAAGGGTCATAAATCGTGCGGCGGCCCTGATGCGCTTCACAGGGTGAAGTCACGGACCAGCAAGCTCAAGCGCCGCGCTGCGAAGCCAAAAGTTGAATCATTCGTGGCTGAGTTGGCTCAAAACGAGTTAGATGGACGGGGCTCGCTGAGTCAGGACTCGGCGTCTGGGTTGACTCGGACGAGTGAGAACAAAATCATTGGTGGGGAAGCCGATAGCAGCTGCAGCGAGAATGTGGTGGAGCCGGCTCGAGCCAATGATGAAGAAATTGAGCTTCATTTGACTTTGGGGTGGGGTCCAGTGAAAAAATCAACAACTCCTGTGGTGCCACGTGTAGGGCTCGATCTTTCTGGCTAGTTCGATTTTGTTTTTGGATACAGGTCCACAAAGTGTTGGATTTAGATAGGTGGTGAACATTTTTCTATCCTCACCCCTTTTACTTATGTTATGTTTTAGATTTTTCAGATGTATATTGTGAAGGTTCTTTATGGGAGATTTTTTTTATACTATTCTTATAAATCTCAATAATACAAGTTTATGACAACTTCACATTGCATTATGGCCAAACACTATAGTCAGAAAAAAAATTAAATGATTATTTTTCTTTGAAATCTTGTGATTAAAGTATGATTACGTTTACAATATTCATATTCTTTAGCTTTATTCCAAAAAGTTATAATTTATTTGATTTTCTAAAAAAATTAGAAAGTGAGCATATCAAGTATAACAAATTAAAATTAAATGGAGTTGATATCTCCCCTCTTTTAAAAATATACCGTATGACTTTTGAAAGATGTTTTTTGGAATATATTAAATCTTAATTTTTTTTTTCAAAATATGTTGAAATTTTAACACGTTTTATTACTTATACAAAAATTATATTTTTAAGAAAAAATATATAAAAAAAGTATGTTGATAATAAACAATTCCATCAATACACAAGGCAAGCTAGCCCTTCAGCGCTAAAGTTAGCAAAATTATGTATATTGGGCCAATAATAACGGGCCTTTGACTGCTATAAGCCCATTGCGAAGATAAGTGCAGATATAGAATCAGAATTCGGAAGCATCCGAGTTGAGCTGAGTTGTGTTGAGTTGAGACAGAAGAGAGAACTCGTTGTTGAGAATGGGAAGGAAGAAGGGGTATGTGGAGTTCGACGAATCGCCTCCGGACGATTTCGATCCGGCGAATCCGTACAAGGACCCGGTGGCGATGCTGGAGATGAGGGAGTACATCGTGAGAGAGAAGTGGATTCAAATCGAGAAGGCCAAGATCATCAGAGAGAAGCTACGCTGGTGCTACCGCATCGAAGGCATCAACCACCTTCAGAAGTGCCGCCATCTCGTTAACCAGTACCTCGAATCCACTCGCGGTATCGGTTGGGGAAAGGACGGTCGCCATCCCTCTCTCCATGGTCAGTCACTCAATTTCTGAAACCATTTTTTTTCAAATTGAATGTTCTAGGGTTTTTATTTTGGTAATGGTTGTGCAATGTAGAAACTCCATTACGTATTTTGTTGTTTTCAACTACAGAGGTGTGATCCGTTTGGTGATTTTCATTAACGATGTTTGTGATCGTGGTTCATTGTGATGATTTTTTTGTGATTCCTTATCCATTGTTTCATTTTCTGAAACAGCTCCTAAGGTTGAGCCGGTTGAGGAATGACTGTCTTGTGGATAAATAAAAGGTAATCTCAAACATTATTTCTGTCATTTCCTCTTGTTTTATATGAATTGTTATTGTTAAATGACTCGGAGCTATACATGTTTGGGGTTTTGGCAAGTTTTAGTTGAATGGAAATTGTGTAATGCAACCCTCATCTTCACCATGGATTAAGTGTATATTTGAATAAACTTGTCTGGAAGCAAGTTAGCTAAAGAAAACTAGAATAAACAATGAATAAGTTCTTTCGTAAATTAAACTTAGCTTGTGCATAAATTGTTTTTCAACTTATCCAGTAGCTAGTTTAGTTTAAGAAGGAACTTATTTCTTTTTCAATGCTAATTCATTTTTAGTTAGACCTCTTGAGTGATTCATTTTCATGGTTTCTATTGGTTTTATATTGCCTTTTGTTGGCTTAATGCAACCATGAATTTGGAACGACAATGAGGTCATTGGTGGAGTTAGTTCTTAAGTGAATCCCACCGGAAAAAAAAAATGGACTTACAAGTGAAATAAGTACTTGCTGACTTGTGAAACATTTATTTTTCTGCTGACTCTTCATGCTTCTCATGTCTAACGAATTTGAGCTCCTTGTCAAAAGTTTGGATATCCGACAAGTTGTTGTTGAGCATTCTGAACTTTGCTGGTAGTAATAAATCAGTGGTATTAACTCTTTTGACTAGGATAGATACTAGGGCCTAAATTAAGTGACATTTGACAGCTTTTCAGAGAAGAATTGCTGTCAACATTGATATTGTCACCATGAACTTCTTGGTAGAGATCCCTCTCATTTCTGGTTATAATGACGCCGATGTAGATGACTGGTGACACAGTAATAAAGCGAATTTCTCTAATAAATTCAAGAAACTGATGAGTGCTTTAATCGAGTTGTTGAAATGGTTACGAGTTCTATTTGCAAGAGATCCTATAATTGGTCTTCCCTCTCCCCCATCTTACCAACCTTTGTTCCACTAAGTGATGATTGATGGCTCATTTGCATTGTTATTAAATTTGTAAGAACTAATCATTGGAGTTATTTAATATATTTGATCGGGAACATTTGTTTGGTTAATTTGATAAGTTCAATATCGTTGGGTGAGTTATTGATAACATCTGAATCTTAATTCAAAATGTCACGTACACTATTTTTGTTGTAATATTTCTTTATTTTAAAATATTTTTTCATTGATGCAATCATTTTGTCTGTGAATGAAAGTTTTGTTCCTCTTGCAGGGAAAGATCGACTATCCAACTCATTATACTGCCATATGAGATTATGGGTGAAGGAGTGCATATGCTGCAGTTATTTTGTTTATGTTCTTTTTCTTTAGTCGAACTTCATGCGAACTACAAATGTATTTTTACTTGGCATCGGCTATTTTTGCTTGGCTTGTTACCATTTAGAAGTAAACAAGTATGGAATATGGTTAAAATGCATCAGAATCAGATTATGAAATAAATTTATTTCGTTCCCTGTTATGACTAGTGTTTCATTAGTAATAAAATTGTACATTTAGTGCATTCCTCGTATTCAAAGTAACATGGTTTGAAACTCAAATGCCATACAACGACTTCTTAAGCTCGAGATAAAATCATTGTTGTGTTGGACTTGTGCGGGGTGTCAAGAACATTCCTCACCCTAACCAAGCCACTTGTTGAAAGGGTGGAAGAAAAAAGTGTTTTTGCAGCAATTATGTTGTTGATGGTTTTATTGTTTCGGGTGAATGAACAGAGGAAAATGCAGGGAGACATGTTGGGTATGGTGGAGGACCATTTAAGCGATAATCTGAGGTGGTGGGAATAAAAGTTGGGGTCGATAAAAAAGCCATAAAAAGTAATTGAAAGACATGTAGTGACAAATAACTGCAGAGAATGTTTGATATAACGATGGCCAATGAAAGGAAATTACAGTTGCTTTCATCTGGCCTTTCATATGCATCATGAGATTGACTTGATATTTAGTTGGATTTCCCTTAAAAGTTTATGGCAAGATGAAGAAGCATCAATTTAGTACCTGAAAATGTAGCTTCGATTTGATGCAAAAATAAAATAAGAGAGGGGGGGTACATTTTTAGTTTAGCTTCATTTGCATTTGAAAATAATTAACAGCTTTCTAAGGATCATAATTTAATTGTTGACACCATAAACTAGGCAGAAATCCTCTCATTTGAATTAGAAAACTAACGTTTTCCAAACCCCATTTTTTTATTAATATGTTCTATATGAGATGTATTTGTGCACTGAATAGTAACAAAAATTAAGATTAACCATCGTATGATAATGGTGAGAAACACAACAAAAAGAGAAAAACCCTATTGTGAGCATGAATACTAAGAATAGAGAAAATGCATTGATTTAATTAAACTATTGTAAAATTGAATTAAACACTAAAATAAGTTTAAAAGAGTTGAATACAATTGTACAATGGTTTAAATAAATTAAATCATAGTTTGAATAAACTAAACTAAATTAAACTACTCTAATTTGTTTGAATTTTCACTAATGAACATTCTATTTTTAAGTAAAATTTTCAATATCACAAGATATAGTTGAATTTAGTTCAAACAATTCTGTTTAGCAGCAATTCAATTCTTAAAAACTAAATTAATAAAGTAATTTAGAATTTAGTGAACTGTTTCAAAACAATTCGGTTTTTTTAATACAATTCAATTCAATTCGATGTCAACTAGTTCGGATATTCCTTAACAATCCTGAATCCTGATGATTATACGTTGGTTTCTTTGTACACACTTTGAAATATATTTCTTTTATTTATTTATGTTTTTCTTTGATTTTTTTTTATTTATTTAAAAAAACTGAGAAAAAAATATATCAATATTTTATGGAAGAAATTTTGCCTACTAGATTTATAATCATAAAGTATAGGAAGGTGGGGTCAAGCAGTTAAATTAATTGTCTCCACAAAGGTTAATGTGACATGAAATTCTGTAATGCCCCACTTGCCATTTTTAGCTTCTGCCCAACTTTTACATTGACATTTTTTATGTTTATCTTCTGCATCATCCTCGTCATCATATTCACATAGAAACAAAGAGAAAACCAAACTCGCATGTGAAGAAGATAACATCAAGCTGCTTGATAACTACCTATTTCACTAAGTTTAAGTTATTCACCAAAATCTCTAAACCTATTCAACCCTCATTATAGTTTGAATTACTAATGTTATTTTCTTTGATGTGTTTGTTAATTAGTCTCTATAACTCTATGTGTGTCCACCATTGAATAAAAACTTCAGATTTCCCGTTCATCAGTTCTTAGAAGATTGAGAGTGAATTTGTTCAGACATGTGATGAGTATATACTTTAATCTTAGTCCATTTCACCTGGTGCTTTCCTTCTTCTTCCTATGCATAGCACATTATTCAGAATACTGTAGATTTAAGTACCTGATATATGTTAAACACTGTTAATCAGTAACCTCAAAGAGTTAATAAGAAAAACAAACATGTACAAAATAACATGAACATAGATTACATTTTCTTATATTGAAAAAGGGCTTCTGAAAGTGAATACCAAAGCCATGAAAATACTGAGAGGAGCTACCATTAGTACTAGCTAGCTAGCTAGGACCTGCTAGAGAAATCAATGAATATCCCAAGCAAGAGAAACCTGACCTAGTGATGGCATTGCACGTGCATGGCAAAAACCAAGTAACTAATAATAACAATCAATTAATCTAATTAACCTTTCCACAAAATCAAACTTTGGAAAAGTTAACCATTAATTTGATTACTTTGTTGGGGTCAGTGAGTGGTGATTGATGATGATGATGATAACAACTAAGCAGTGGCTCCAACAAAGGACGTTCTCTTCACAAATCGTCCTTTCATTCTAGGTCTTTTCTCTGCGTTCAACTTCCTCACTTCATACCTTATCTTCTTTGCAAATAAACGAGTTCTTCTCTTCTCTCGGTATCTTGAAACTCTTGCTTCTCTTCCACCATCTGCATGCCCTCTTAAACTTATCATTTCACCATAACAGCACTGAACATCCCCTCCATTCGAACCCTTAACAAAAAAAACTTGAATATCAACTATATATATTTAAATAGTCACTGTTATTGTTATCAAGTTTGAGCTTCAGAAGAATGTTAGAGTTCATTCCAATGTTAGGTATATCGACGAATTTTGTATTGATTGCTGAAGATGTAACACAGTTCTTCTTCTTTAACCTGATGTGTGATCGACAGTTTATGTTATAGGTAGAAGAACTTTTCAAAAGTTCTCTCAGAAGACTGAAAAGTTATTCTCATAAAATGAAGTAAACGAAATAGACAACTGATATTGTTACATAAGCAAAGAGGGTTCAGAGAAACAGCTTACCAAGAACTCTACCAAGAAATTTACATGTAATGTAAGGTATATCGACGAATTTTTCATTGACTAATTATTGAAGAAGATATAACACAATCTTCTTTCTATAGCCAAATATATGAGATCAGATGAACTGTGATATTTATACGTAGAACTGTTTTAAAGTTCTCTCAGAAAACTGAAAAAGTTATTGTCATAGAACAAGTTAAACCAAACACACAATTGACATTGTCGCATAGGAAAAGCAGGTTGAGAGAAGAACTATAGAACAAGTTAAACTAAACACAATTGACATCACTGCATAAACAAAGATGGTTGAGAGAAGAAGTTACCAATTGAAGTCTCTCGAGCTATCATTGGTTACCTACAAATTTTGCATGTTACAGGTATATCGACAAATTTTTCATTGGTTACCGAAACATAAGGCAAATTCCTCTCTAATATAGGTATATCGACGAATTTTGTATTGATTATCGAAGGCATAACACAATCCTCCTCATCATGCAGTCAGATATGAGAACAACTATGAGATTATAGAACTTTTGTTAAGTCTTCTCAAAAGCTGAAAAGTTATTACCAATATTGAACAAAAAAGACACTGAGTTATAACATTGTCACATAAGCAAAGAAGAAGGTTGAGAGAAGAAGTTACCAAGAAATCTGGCCAGCAATCATCAGAGTTGAAGTTTGGTGGGGTTCCTGTTGTCCATGGAGAACCTTGACTGGCCCAAGCAGTTATAACATCTTCATAGTTTAGCCTCAAAAACATGTCCTTCTTGTTGGATCTCTTTGTACTCATTTCCTCTTCTTGTTCCTGAGCAAGTGATTCTGATTCAACAATATCATTCCAATTAAAGGCCTCGCTGTTCATGTCAAGAATCATCGAATCCAAATGGCAAGGTGTGTCAGCATCAAGTTCTTCTTCATCTTTGACCTTCACCATTGCTTCTTTGGCTCCAACTCCACCAACACATGCATCCATTTCTTCATCTTCTTCTTTGCAATCAAGCAGCAATTCTGATCCTTTCACGTGCTCAGATGAATCCTCATCAGCTCCGTTTCCAAGAAAGCTTTCCACATCAGCAGCAAACTCAGCAAGATCCATATCTGATGGTAGAAGCTCGGAAGAAAAATTTTCCAAGTCAAACACTTCTTCAACAGCCAAAACCTCTTCCTTCACTTCACTGTATACACTACAAAGCTCAGCATCAAACACGGGCACGCGACACAACAGCTGCTCCTCACTCTCATCATTATGCAGTGCTTCTTCACTTCCAAGCTCTGGCACAAGGGGAAGACTAATGGTGTTCTTGAAAAACACTTCTTCTTCTTCTCCTTCTTCGTGTATTTTCTTGTGCTTGCTGTTGTGGCGTGGTGTTCTTGCCTTGCGTGTGAATCCACTGTGCCATGCTACCTTATTGTTATGATTAAGGGTCAATGAGTAGTTGACCTTAGAGGATGCGGTTTGAAGCTTAACCCTTTCGTGCCTGCGTGCTAATTGGTTTGCCGAGTGAACCATGTTGTCACAGCCATGGCAAAGGAAAGCATCATCAGCAGCACAATACCACCGTGCTCTTACTTTTAAACAGCTCTCACATGCTCGTGCAGTTCTAGCTCCTAATGCACTTGCTTCTTTCATTTCGTTGGTCACAGTTAGGAGCTGGTTTTTGGCTGCAAAGAGAACTAACTGGTTAACAACAAAGGATCATAACAATGTTGAGGGAGTGTTAGTGTAAAGATCTAGAGAGCCCCCAAACTATTCAAATTCAATTATTGGTTATGAGTGGATTTGAGAATGTGTTGAGAAAGAAGCACATTTGTTCTTACTTGGTTCCTTCTTCAGTTTAAGTAGAAAGTATTATAGAGATTCTGATCCTAAGCCTGTGTAATTAGTTTTGAATATAAGTTTGCTACAGGACATTGAGTGAAGGTGTTAGGACCCACGACTTGGTCTCATCACAATGCTCATTGGTTGGAGATTTGATGTTCATCTTATTCTCTGAATTCTTATTGGTTAGGTTTCCTTTTATGGGATTTCTGGTGGATCCAATGCAGGTTATTTGTGAGTGTCTACTAGTGTCAGTGTTGCTGGTGTGTGCCTTTTTTGTTGTGTTGCAACTGTAATTCAATAATTCCCTTTTGCGGTCCTAACTTCACGTTGCTTTCACTTCCTCTATGGTTTGTCTTCAACTTCTCAACTATTCACCTTTGCAATGGTGCATTTTCCACCAGTAGATGCAGCCCTACGTTTGAATAACATATGGTTCAGCTTGACTAATCTGGTGGAGTTAAGCTTCAGAGAATTTTGAACCACATATAAATCTATATGCCTTGTGTTTTCTTCCACCTGAGTGTGTCCAAACTTGGTTAAATTTGGTAAGTGGGGATTTCACCTTGTTTCCTCTTTTTTATCTTCCACTCTTGGCTCAAATTTCTATGCAATAAAGTCCACCAACAGAATCATTAGTGTCATTAGTGGCCAATCACATTATTTTCTGATTTGTGAGGTTTTGTAAATATTCACCTATGTGTGAATAGGGATATTTGGTTTTTTCACTGGGCCAAATTTGCTCATATATTACAAAGATGAGCAAGTCAAAAAATATTATTGGTCGTGGAATAAGTTGTCAGAAATCATGAAGATTTTAGTTTGTATAGAAATCGTCAGGCTGAAGTCAGATGAAAAAGTGAATTCGTCATAAATAATGACGACTTCAATGTTATGAAAATTAAAATCATCAAGAGTTATTATGATAAATTAGTGTCAATATTTTGTACTGAAGTTGCCAAGATTCTTAATAAATTTGGAGTTGAAGTCATCGTAACTTCTAAAAATTTATCTGATGATCAGTAATATTCTTTTAACTGGTTCATCTTCGTAAAAAACCGGATGATTTATTGATTGGTGCATATAACCCAACCAAGACAGTGAAATGGTTGTGTTCATACATCTTCATCTTTTTAGCTTGTTTGCTTAAATTTCCATGCAAGGGAGGCAATAATGATGTGAAAACTTAGAGATGCAATTAATTAGACAGTGATATTGTAACAAATTTGCCACAAATGTTGACATTCTAGGAATGTGTCCAAAGAATAGTTTACCATAAAATTTCCTGCATTTTATCTGGGCCCATATATTTTGTACTAATAATGAAAACCACAAATTGCAGCATATATATTGACACACACATAGATGCAGCCAAAAATGTTGCTTTTTGAGACTGTTTTGGTTCTGCAATGTTATGAACAGTGACGAGTCTGTTCTTTGGCACCCTTCTACAGCTTTCCTTTCAATAAATTCCCCATCATGGGTGCTACTACGATCTTATCCTTTGGCGTAAATTTGCAAACAAATAGAGCAAAAAAACGGGACATGGACAGCCACAGAGGGAACAAATTCTTTGCTATCTATCTTCTACGCAGTAACTCGGGGCAGTGTAGAGAGAATCTTAGTACAATGTTAATATCAATTTGACGATGATGTTATAAAATCTTCTTGTTTGATGGAACCATAGGTGAAGCATGTTTGTGTGTAATGAGATATGAACGTAACATTTATCAGATATTTTTCTTTGTATAACAGAATATCTCAGAATATGCATGCCTTGATCTTTAGCTGATAAAGCCTCAGATATTTCATAGCTATCACGGTGATCCAATTGTTGAAAATGTTTGCTTGCTTATTTATTTATTGTAATAAAATTAAATTTGAGCAAAAACTTGTCCATTGTTAATAAATTTATGAATATCATCTTACATATCTATACTTAATAATCTTATGTTACAAATCAATTTATGGTTAGATAATACGTAATTAAAAAAGTGCTTATACTATCAATATATTGCAACTAAAAATAAGAATTTTAATTCGAAATAAGTAATTTAAGATAAATAAGGAATAAGAAATAATTAGGGTTAAATATGTTTTTAGTCCCTTAACTTTAAGTGAATCTATTTTGAAATTTTGGACTAATCTCGTCTTTCATCTTTGGAAATACGTAGATTAAGTCTTTTTAATCAAATTTTGTTAAGTTTATTTGACATTTAAACGCGTTTCATAATAGTATTTGACTTAACATTAAAGCAAAAATGTGTTAAACAGTGTATAAAAAACTCAAATACAATCCTGAAATGCGTACAAAATATCCAATAAACTTAACAAAATTTGATTAAAATGACTAAATTCACGTATTTCGAAAGATGAAGAACTAAATTTCAAATACAATCTTGAAATGCGTAAAAAACATCAAATAAACTTAACAAAATTTGATTAAAAGAACTAAATCAACGTATTTCAAGAGATGAAGAACTAAATTGATCCAAAATTTTAAAATGGATTAATTTTAAAATTAACTGAAGTTAAAGGACAAAAACATATTTAATGCGAATAAAAATGATAAAATAGTGGAAAACTACCATGTTCTCAATTCATATATTTTATATTATTAACAAGGTGACAAAATGTTGCTTTATTTTTTTAGATAACAAACAGGGATTTGTTAACGGATATTTTTTTTATGAGACGTTACTATTCCAAGTGGATAAGACTAATACATAATCCGTAAAGTTTTTCTTAAAATATATATATGTAATATAGTATCTAATAATATCTTCTGAAATTTCACCTTACTATAGTATTTTTCATGATGTTTTGTTTGTCAATATCACATGAGCACAAAGTATAACAACATCTTCTGAAATTTCTAAGTTAATTACTTGAATTTAAGATTAAGGAGTACATGTATATGAACAAAATCCAAGTTTCTATATTTTTTTTAAGGCCAACTAGTTCATGCATGAAGACAAGGATGAAAAGGATATGGATTAGGTGACACGTGAAGTGAATAATAATGCATTCACATGTGATGATATGATTGTAACTTTCTTTGTATGGAGTTCAGAAAAAAGTGATTTCTAATAAAGGAAATCGGTTGGTTAGTATGCTTAGGATTTAAGAATGCTTCTAGTAAAACAAGTTTAATGCTTAGAAGTGTCATAGTAGATATATATTGTTTAAATTAATTACTTATTTTTAATTTTGTAAATTATACACTAATACAATTGGTTAATGATCAAAAGTTAAAAAAAGTTCAGTGTTACTTTATATTGCATTCTGTAGTTAGATATAAAAAATTTCATATATGTTGAAGATTTTAGGGTATGACGTATGAGTCTTTTATCTTTGATCACAAGCGATTTAACATAAATAAGTTTTTTAAATATTGTGTACAACTTTTTTTTTCTCATTTTTTCTTTTTTGAAAATTTACGTTGTTGTTTTTGTCTTCTCCGACAATAATTTTGGACGTGGTGGAGACTTCATTGATGACCAAATCAGTGTTTTTTGTTACAAATAATTTAAGTGTGAGTTAAAAAGTTCAATATTTAATAGAATAGACAAAGTTAAACACTATATAAGAATAAAAACACATAATATTAATGATTTAAGGTTTTGGTGTAAGAATGATATCAAATGTCTTGTATATGTGTAATACAAATGTCATATATATAGAACCAAACCACAATCTCTCGATGACTATAATCATAATTATATCATATATGAAAAATATATATAACCCATCACTTTTCTTCGTATTTTCTGAATGGTTTATTATTGGTACCAATTTTATCATATTATATTTGTATTCTGGATTATAGTTATCTAAAACTCTACTTTATTCACATTGAAATCTTGAATTTTTTGTGGGAGAATCTAATAATGTCTCTAAGTGAGATATATGTATATCAATTAGTTTAATTTATGCTTATATGCTATGTTGGTGAAATGAACTTCATGGAATATAGTTTGGACTTCTCAAAATTTTTGAAACAAATTGTTGAAAAATAATGTAAATAAGTTATTTTAAAGTTTAATTTGACATAGATAATATTATTGTTCACTGTTTGTTTAGGAATATTTGAATTGCTAAATAAGTCATATTTATATTGTTATTGACTTAGCACTCATATTTTTCGGTTTGACATATTTAAATTGTTAAACATTAGATATAACATTGAATCTACGTTTTATATGTGATTTTATAATTTGAAATTGAACTTAGGTTTTGGAAAGTTTTGAATAATTTGGCCATATTTCATCCTTTGAGTTAAAGTGATTTTAATTGTTTGTATATTATCTAACTACAAATATAGAGATGTTATACGATGATTTTGTTAAATAGATGTGATTTGATATGCTCACCCAATTTGGTATTTGTTATTTAAAATATTAAACATGAAATTAGTGAAAAAAAATTCCTATTTTACTAATATTTTAAATTATATTAAAGTTATTTGTAGAAAAAAGTTGTCAAAGTTTAATCGTTAGAAAAATAATTTTCTTCGTAATTTTAATTTTTAAATAAGTGTTTGACATTTTGATTCAAGGAGGGAATCTCTAAAACTGAATAAGTTGTTTAACAAGTAATGGAAGAGAATTAATTTATTCAATTTACTGTGTGAATGTGAAAATTATCGATAAAATGAAAAAAAAAGATAAATGATGAATCTGTTTATGTATAAATAATATTATATATATATATATATATATATATATATATATATAAACTATCATTAACGATTTTTTTTAGAAAGAAGTTTTGAACACAATTATGAATCCCATTTATATTCAATACAATTTCTTTATAAAATTATTATCCCTTGCAAAAACATTGATTTAATGAAATATTTCAAAAGATATAAACTTGTGATATAAAATAATAATTTATAAATACTCTTTATATAGTCCTTCTATTTAAAAAAATTAATATTCATGTAAATAATTAAATAAATAAAAAATAAATTATTGTTTTAATTTTAATATTGATACAAATGATTTAATATTGTCTGTAATGAAATAGTAATATCATTATCTGGTAAACATATTTATAAAAAATGTTAATTATTACTATTTTAATAGTTATTGTATTAAATTTAAACAGAAAATAAAACATTTAATTCATTTTAAAATCATAAAAGATTAAATTGCATTTTTTTAGTTCTAACACAAGAGAATCAAACTTAATCTAAAGGTGATGATAAACGATAATTTAGCAATTTAACACAAGAGAAACTGTTAAACACTATCAACAGAGGTCATGAACAGTGGAAGCGGCGCAAACATGGTTCGGCGCAAGCGTCGGAGGCATTCACCGGAAAATTCTCCGTCAAAACGAAGAAGACGTTCTCAGTCTGAACGTCGGAGTAGGAGATGGGTTGTCTCTTCCAAAGACTCTTCAAATTGCACGGGTCAGAATAATTTAATTCGAATTCTGTTTCACTTTGAATATGCATTCACTTCCAATTGTATTCCATTTCTCTAACACTGTGTGGGAATTTGAAGAGATAAGAACAGAGAGAAGATTCATAGTCTTTTGGAATATTGAAAATGGCGTGTACAATTGATTAGGATAGCATCCAATTGATGGCTTTTTAAATGTTATTTTTAAAAATTGGGGAATGTATTCATTTTATTGCCTTTTAGGTAAAATGAAGAGGCGCTTTATTAATTAATGTGTGTGAGAGTGTGACAATTGATAAACGCCTAAACGGTTTGTTATTTGTGTGTTGCTTGCTTCCGCATGGATTGTTCCTATGAATGCTACATTCATGATGATACTGAAAAGAGATGTAAAACAGGTGCATATCAATAACACCCTACTGTGTGTCCCCAATAAGGAATCTTCTTGAGTGAATTGAAAATTCTAGACCAAGTTGATTTCATGTGCTGTTGCCGTCTATCCTGGCCGATGGTATGGCAGGCCACGATTGCGGAAGCCCTCCTCCAGAAAATTTAAGCACTTGTTATTCGTCAAAGCAGGAAACACCTCAGCTGGAATCTCCCTTTTTTGAATGCGGAGTGTGTTCCAGGAGATGGGTTTTCTCATCAAAAGATTGTTCTAATTGCATGGGTCAGAACTCAGAATTACAAGGTTATCTGCTTCTAGGGAAATAATAATTAGTTTGAATTCTATTTCACTATGAAATTATGTATTCAAATGTCATACAAATTCATCACCCGTGTGGGCACATGTCCGAGGATGCGTATGTTTTTGTGTAGAAAAGTGACTTCTGTTTGTTTTGGTTATTTTTCTTTTTAGGAAAAGGTTGGAATTTTAGGTATAAATAATAGAGAATTTAATTACCGGATGCCATTCTACATTCTACATATTCATATACATTTTAGTTGGTGCCTTATCCCAAAATTTCAGCTGTCTAAGGAGGAGGGCAACAAAAGAAATTTAAAAAAAAATAAAGGTGTGAATGTACAGATGAGATCTGCTTGCTCATGTGTAACCCCACCCCGCAATAACTAACAGTCCATGATGAAGATAGCTAATACTTTACATTTGGGTACCCCTGTTAATTGTGTCATTTAGACTTCAGATTAAATAGTGTTTATATCATATTTACTAATCTGAATTGTTCCTTCCCTTGCAGATAAAATTGTGGTTGTTTCATACAATATACTTGGTGTTGAAAATGCATCAAATCATCTGGATCTGTATTCTAATATTCCACATAGGTTCTTGGAGTGGGACAAGCGGAAAAGGCTCATACTTGAAGAGATTAACAACTATAATGCCAGCATACTGTGTTTCCAGGTAGTCCTTCCAGCTGTTATACATTGAATACTGGTTACAACTTTCGACCATTTTTTATCATTACGATTTATGCATCAGTATTAAGCTTTGAAAGCTAGAAAAGAAGAGCTGGTGAATGACCAAATATGTCCATGAAAGTGCTTGACATTGTCATTTTAGGGTATGAAGGCAACATAATTATTAAAATGTCCTTGAATGTAAAGAAGACTACTCAATTTTATCCTTCCATTAATAGACCTTTGCGAAAGCTAATGCCTACATCAACGTGGCACGCTGGTTGACTACGTGGCAATTGAAGTTGTAGTTGTAGTTGACACTAGACTATCCAATTTTTTTAAAAGAATCGTACTTATTCAAGAATTATGACTTGTTATCATGTTGTTTTCGAAGCAGTTCTTAAACTTAACCACTTCTTGTCATTTTGATTCTTGAAAGTACTTTTGAATTTTGAATTAAATCCTACCTTGTACATAAATTATTAGCCAAGACATCGCCGTATTATTTCTCATATTTTTACCATCCTTTCGCATATTTTATGGTTCACCTTGACTGTTTTATTATTCATCTTTATATCAATTCACCATTTAAAATGTCAATACTCACAAGACTAAATGTAATCTTTAAAATATGTTTTTAAATATCATAAGAGCTTAAAATTAAGTTCGAAATATTTTGTACTCATTAATAATATGTAATTAATAACTTGATTTATATAGAAGATTTGGTTCGAAATCTTTTATAGAATCTTATCAGTAGCATCTTGGATTTAACTAATAACTACTGCTATACGTAATCATTCATAAATTAGTTCAATAGTTGTATGAACAAATACATATGATGCAATCAAACAATACCATGTCATTCACCTTCATATATTTATTTGGTCAAAGGAATCCAAAACAGCGACAATGTAAAGGAGTAGGAATAAACACAACTTGAGGTTGCTTTTATGTATTAAATTTTAAACGGTGAACTTGATATAGAAGTGGAAGAGATGAAAGTCAAGATGGACCATAAATAGTGTAAAAGACACAAGTCACACTGATGTTAATTCCAGTTGGCACAATCAAACAGCTTAGTTGTACCCGATTTAGTGTTTATTCTCTACTTGAAATTGTAAGCTAATTTTCTACATTATAGAATTGTATTTGAAGAATTGCTTTCTCATAAATCTTGTGTCTGAAGGAGGTTGATCATTTTAATGATCTAGACAATCTTTTCCAGAACAGTGGCTTTAAAGGAACTTACAAGGTATATTACATACACATTTAAACTATCATGTTAGTTTTAAAACTCCTAATATTTTAATCAAGTACCTATGTGGATCATTATTTTCATTTGTCACAGGCTCGCACTGGGGAAGCAAAAGATGGATGTGCTGTATTTTGGAAAGACAAATTGTAGGTTTCCCTAACCCATAAACCATTTACGTAATTGAGTTTTTGTATCCTATATTAATCAATTTATTTACATTGTTGTCCTTTGACAATAATTAAATGAGATGCGTAAGTATTTCTTGATGCAATAGAGAACCAACAGTTAAAAAATGTGCTAATGTAGAACATATCAATTGAGAAATATCGAATTCCTAATTTGGCCTAATTATATTTTGTAATGTGAATGCAGATTCAATCTTCTGCATCAAGAAGATATAGAGTTCCAAAGATTTGGCATGCGCAACAATGTTGCCCAGCTGTGTATTTTGGAGGTATTTTGGGTTTGGTTTTATTTTTCTAAGTTGTTTCCATCCTGTGTTTTATATTTGCTTCATTGTCTTTCATTAGAAGGATTTATGATCTGTTATACAAATATTTTAGTTCCCCCCATCTTATATTCTGTTGTATGTCCTCCTGAATGCCATGCATACATGTGTTCTCGCTGCAATGAAATAAAGTGTTTTTATATCTTATTACTCTATTTTATTATCAATTTACAGGCAAACCGTGATAAAAAAGAATCTGACGCATGTAACCTAACCACAATGTAAGTTTTACATGTCCAAAATGGGTAACATAAACACAATCGTTTGCAGTCTTTGACATGGTTTTCACATAACACTTGGGTGTGCTTCTATTCCAGTATTCTTGAATGACTCCTATTTACTTTTGTATACCAAGTTATTGCATACCAACCAGTGACTTGTTTCTATTATTTCCTTCTCTTCTTGAAACTGTATTGCATCGCTAATTTTTAGCACCAAAGTTTAAAATTGAAAATTTTTGAAATATTAATGAGTACACTCATGTATTCACATATGTTCTCTCACACACACATGGTGTCTATTTTACGGCCAGTGATTTTTCAAGTTTTCCACTTAGCAACTAATATGATCGTCATCTATAGGGAACCATCCACAGGAAAAAGAAGATTTGTTGTGGGAAACATACATGTGCTATTCAACCCAAATCGTGGTGACATCAAACTGGGCCAGGTACTTCTTAACTAGATGAGTATCATTATACTTATTTGTGTTTGTGCATGTGATTCATTTTTTAAACTTTTTAATATTATATTTTTTGGGCCAGGGTTGGTGCAAATTACTTTACCTTAAACAAATGCATTTAATTGTCTATAGTTAATTAAGTTGTCTAATATTTTTTTTTTATTATGGAAAACTACTACATGATAATGGACAGGTCAGACTTTTACTTGATAAAGCTTACAAGTTGTCACAAGAATGGGGCAACATCCCTGTTATTATTGCTGGGGACTTGAATAGTGTTCCACAGGTATGATACTGCTTTATACTTAGTAGTTTATCTATTTCAGATTAGTTATCTAATGTGCTGTTATTTCATTTTGTTTCGTATCGTCTGAGGCTTCAGAGTGCCATATACCAGTTTCTGTCTTCGTCAAAGGTGAGTTTGTCATCTCCTTGTCATGGTATATTCTATAGCCTTTTAGCTTATTTGTGTGCGGTATCTGAGAAATTTGACTATATGTAATGTCTCAAACCATCAGTAAATAATTTATCAGGATTACATTACAGATGATGGGGGCACAGAAAGGGTATGAGGGAAAGGGGAACATATTCCATTGTTTGGGGGTTTGAAAATAGATAGGATTGTAAAAGAATTCTTGAGGATCTATTTGCCGATTGTTTCTTCCAAAAAATCAATTTTTGTTGACTTGGAAATTGATTGGAATGAGAGGAACCCAAAGGTAAAGCTAGCTTTGTGTCATTAATTCCCCTCCCTGTTCAGTTCATCCTTACTTGTCCCATTCCATTCAATTAATGGAAAAATCCAAATACAGTTAGAGGTGTGACTTGTTCTTTGAGGAGAGGGGGCCATGAATGAGTTTTCAGTGTTTATTTTATTGCAGTTAGACATCCAATTACATGATCGCCGAAATATGTCAGGACAGCTTGAAATCCAGTCCAGTAGACTCTTCAGATCACAGATTCGTGATGATGCTAGGTAGTTTTTGTCTTTCCTAACTTTAAGTTTTGGTTACTATCTGCCATAACTTCCACTCCCCACTCTCTCATATAGAAAAAGAACAACACAATTATCAATTCTGGAACAGATTAAGGATCACTTATTTGTCGACACTGTAGATTATTTGTTGATATGGATAATGTGGTCTTTTGTTGTTCTTAATGATAAATAATATTATTGCCTTTTATTGCTGTTATTGATTATTTCCTTGTTTATCCTGTAAATTTTGTTGTATTATATCCTTTTTATTTGCTCACCTAATTAGGCTATAGAACATCTAATTGACTTTGTAATCTTCTTTCCCTAATTACGAGATTCTATATAATTGATTGAGCTGAGAACTCTCCTCTAAACCAAGATGTTCACTTAACCAGTTTCTTGCCTCTGTTTCAAGTATTGTTATTATTTGTCCAATTTTAGAGGGAAGGGTTATCATCATTGTTACGTAAAACTTTATATGTTAGGTGTTCTGTAATAATTATTTGGGTATCTGGTGCAGCATTTCGATGACTCTTTCAAGGCAATTGCTATATAGATGGAGTGTGGAAGAACTAAGAATTGCAACAGGGGCGAAAGGAATCACTCAACTTCAGCACCAGCTCAAACTCCGCAGTGCTTATAGTGGTGTTCCTGTATGCTGTTTTAATCTGCCACCTAAAATTGTTACAATCGGTTATTTCGGCAACTTCTTTGTGATTGTGATATAAAGATTGTACATCTAATATTAATATGGGAAACTCCTTATAGATTTTAGTTGGATATTCAAACAGTCTTGATATTTCCCACTTCATCTTCATAAATCGCATGTACTTATGGTTGCAGGGAGACAGTAGAACAAGAGATGATATTGGGGAGCCCTTGGCAACATCATACCACTCCAAGTTCATGGGAACTGTTGATTATATCTGGTAATTATATTATTTAACAAACGCCAAAAATTATATGCATTTACAAATTGTGTTTGTTAGTTGTGACCGATGTCATTGGTAATCAGGCATTCCGATGATCTTGTTCCACTTAGAGTTCTTGAAACCTTGCCAATTGATATTCTTAGAAGATCTGGAGGACTCCCCAGTGAGGTAATCTACTTAAAGCTAGTTCTTGAAACCATATTCTGTAATGCGCTAATGTAACTTGTTCCACTTTGGATTTGGATTATCTGTGTCTTTATGATTCTTATGCCTTGTAGAAATGGGGAAGTGATCACCTAGCTGTTGTATGTGAGTTGGCTTTTAGCAAACAACAACAATGCTGAGGTCTGAACCTTAAACTGATTAACAAATATGGAGATTGAGAGTCAAAGCATTGTCGCCGTGGTAATTCTGATTGAATGGTTACCATTATGTCCTCTTTTCCTTTCAAGATTTCACACTCTTCTGATTCCTTTAGCCGTGAAGGAGCGTCATGAGATCTTGCTGTGAATTGCACTTGATAAGCATCGTCTTGCAATTGATCTGCAAATTCCTCCTTTCTAGATGCTGCGTGGAACTTGAAAGTGCTTTAAAATTCATCAAGAACTTGCTGTGTTGCGATGTTCAGAGAGCAGTCAGTGTATATCTAAAATATTATGATATTCAAAGACAAATTTGCTGCTATTTTCACTACTCTTTTAGAGAGTTTTATGCAGCATCTTCAAAATTGAAACTCCAATTCTCCAAATGTAATAGTGAAAAATATTTATCAATTTATGAATTATTCTCTTTTACGGCCCTCGTTTCCCCTCCAATTCTTCAAATAATTACCCATCGTACTTAAAAATTTAGTCACATCATGGTTATGCTAAAAATTTAGTCACATCAACAGTTAAAATGCAATATGCTAAAACTCATGAATTACATAAGAAGGCATTTTTATGTCATAAGCTCACTGTCTAAATTGCAAGAGATTTTATGAGAACCAGCGTATTTCTGTAGATGTCTTTTTGGATGAACTATTCCATAAGTTTTTTCTAAAAGAAAAAAATAAATTAGTTTATACATAATTGAAAATTTTATATATATTTTTTTCCTTTAAGAAAAACTTAGAATAAGTTCATCCAAACATATTCATTCTAGTTATCAGACACCCCACGAGCAGAACAGGAATAAACAAGGATATTTTCAAATGATCCATGCTGAATTAGTTTTTTGTGCTTATGCCTTAAGGGAAAATAGTTGCTAAAAATTTTCATGCGGGGAACATTTATTCTGTGATTGTAATGCTTTTGCTTTTAACTTTACTTTGGCATTCTCTTTTTGTTTTGATTTTCCATGCAATAACAGTAGCCAAAACCAAATAAAGTACACACTCGGGAGCAATGTCTTTTCAAAGTGGATATAATAAGCAAGAAGGAAAAAGATCAAAGACATGAAGACACACTGAAGAAAATATGAAACAGATTTAGTTTCTTAACAAAATTGAAAAACTACAAAAACGGTTTCTCCAATCTGCAGCAAAGTTCTTCACAATGGAAATAAAGCCTCAAGTCTCAACAGTTAAAATGCAATATGCTAAAACTCATGCAGCCAGTAACCTATTTAAACGAGTTTCTGCATAAACTTCTGCTATAATATTTTCAGCTATCTAAATTGTTAACTGTAAGTTATGCATAATATTTTTGACTTACGAAGAATTTTTTGTTTCAGAAAAAACTAATGTAAAAACTGGTCCAAACAAGTGATTAAAAAATTTTATGAGCTTTCCCAATCTAGAGTTTCATCAATCCAAGCTAACTCATCAAAAGCACTGTCCACAGGGGGAAGAACAGTGGCTTCTCCATGTTCCACATTCCACATAAAACCACCTTTGATGTCATTGTCCAAGAAATTATAAAACTCATTATCAAGCAAAATTCCCCTTTTCTCTGCTTCATCCAAATAGAAACCATCACAACCAAACAATGATTCCATAACTGGCTCCTCCAGCAAAAGTTGTGTTGAATTATCTTCACTGTTAACTGGTTCCACATCTTCACCAACCTTTTCCACATTGAACTTTTCTTTGACTGAATCATTCAGGTCACTAACATCTAGTGAAGCTTTTGTAGTGCAGCAGACATCAAGCACTGATGATGGAGATGCATGAAACAACACTTCTTTGGAACTGTCAAAAGCCACTGCATCATCCCTTTTTCTCGAGCTTTCAAACTCATTCTTCTTTGTCTCATAAGCCATAGCAGCTTCTTGTTCAGTATCAAATGTACCAAGCCACACTCTCAACCCTTGAATAGGATCTCTAATTTCTGCCACATATTTCCCCCATTTCCTACGTTGAACACCTTTGTACATGCTTGATGGTTTCCTCATCCTCCTACTTGAAAAATGGATTGCACTTGCTTTCATCTTTTCACTGCTTACATCTTCTGAAGAATTCTCTTCTTGTAACTTGCTTTGCATGCATGGAACCAAGATTTCCTTCACAACCCTCTTGGAGCAACAACCACTTAACTCATACCCATTGCTCAACAACTTATCAACTTCTTCTTCTTCTTCACTTGAGTAATCTGTAGCATCAGGGTCAGTGTACACAATTCTAATTTTCCTTACTGTTTTTACGTTTTTTTCTTTGCCTGGAACCTTCTCTTTTCCTCTCTTACATTCCATTTCCTTTTGCTTGGAATTCCTGACATTTTTTAACAAATATCCTTCACCAAAGATAACAATACTATTCAAGTATAGTAAAATCACTATTAGCAGTGTTCTAAACCAGAAGCAAAATGCAAAAAGCAAAGAAAATATCAAACAGCAGAATCATCAAGAAATTTGAGTAGAAAAGCCAAAAGTCACAAAATAACACTATGAATCATCACCCTTACTTGTATCAACTATAAGAGCTCCAAAGCATTCAAACCCCAACAACATATAAGTCCTGCATTAAAAGGGGTAAAGAAAAAATGAACATTTCTGAGTGAAAAATGATAAGGAAAAAAAAAAAAAAAAGGAAAACCTTTGTCAGACACTGAATTACAGATACCAAGGTGAACTCACATACCCTTTTGATCTTTTAATCTCTGGTAAAAAAGTTATCACTGATGGAGTGACCAGAGTTGCATGCAGAGGCTTTAACTCAAGGAAGCACACAAGCACACAGAAACTGCTTCAAACCAGATATTGAGATTCATGCCGTTTTCTGCAGAAAGCATTTACTGTGCAGTCTGGAGAGGAAGTGAAGGGGACGTAGAAACAAATGTTGTAATAAATAAGCAGCGTTTGAAAGTCTAAGGAAACCAAAAGTAACTTACTAATGACTATTTTATATTTTTGTTTGGAAGTTGTGATTTTTGTTTCTCGTGGATACAACAAGGAAACCAAACAAGCAGCTTGTGATGACATTATGGAAAGTAACTGATGTTGAATTTGACTGGACAATGATGCTCAAAAAAACTTGTTTCTCTTTCTCTCACCCCACCAACACTCTCTCTTCACCTTTTCACAATTCACTTGAACTCACATCTTTTCAAATCATTGAAACATATAACAAAATCATGTAAAATTAGTTATGTCTTCTACATTGACATAGTTCATGAGGATTTTAAGGTTTCATTTTAAACAAAATCGAAGTAGACAATTTCCAACACATGCCATTAAGACATTTTCATAGTTTATATCAAGTACTGAATTCTGCTTTGTTTTTAAGAAGTAAATTGATTTTTTTTTTAGTTATTAATGTAAATATAAGCATCTATGTAATTCATTTTGAAATAAATTAAAAAGTCATTAATATTTTATTAAAAACTGTGAGTGTTAATTAATTTGGTTTTCTTTAAAGATTGAAACTTCAGCTACTTTGTAACGTTAGTGAGTAGAAAAGAAAGTGTAATAAACATGTGTACTTATTTTCTAACCTTTTAGATGAAATCATAGAAAATGAGAAAAAGGAAAACAATTTGGTGGGTCCAGTCAATACAAATTCCTTCTTTCTTCTTTTCTCTCTCTCTTTTTTCTGGTTTTCTCTGATTTTCTGGTTTTCTTTGTTTTTCTGGTTTCTTTTGTTGATGACTCAGCTTTAAGATTTGCAAAAAGGAAGGTTACATTTACAGAACTGTAACTGAAATCCTTAATGAAACTTGAATTTAATTAATATTAAAATTTTGTCTAAAAAAATTAAATATATTAAAGGACAGTCAAATTTTTTTAATATTTTTATTTTTATATTTTTATTTTTATAATTATTACCAAGTTATATTCACTACAAATATTGTTAAGTTTAAATATCACAATACTTTTAAATGATTAAAAGTTCATGGAATTACAATTTAGTTATATTTAAATTTTCAAAATAAGAAACCTTTTTTCAATTTTACTGAGTGAAGAGGTAATATGAAACTTAATTTCTACTACTTCATTTTATAATTATTATAGTTTATTAACAGAGATGTCCTAGTACTATTGTTATAAGGTAACGTTCCTAATAAATGTCTAAAAAGTAAGAAATAGATAGAAAATGTAGAGTCTAATACACTCTTTTATTACTAGCTCAAATTCGTTCAAAATATCCTAAGTTGCTCAAACTAAAAATTCATAAGAATGAATAAGGTCACTAAAAAAAATATGAACTCATTCAAATATATAATGAATTTGTATTAAAGACAAATAATCTTCTTATTTAATTAAAAAATCTATTTATTTTTCAAATAAATAATTTTTGGAAAATAAAATATCAGTTCTAAAAATATTTATTCAAGCTAGTCAAATTGACTATATAAGCAAAAAAAAAATCAACAGAATAGTCTTATCCGAATAATTTTTATTTTTAGTGATTAAAATTATTTTAAAAGGTAGATTCTAAAATAGTGTGTGATTGGATAAAAATATTGAAAAGAAGAGGAAAGAATTTTACCATGGAGTGAAACGAGTCGTTTAGATCTCATCAAAGCTTCGTCTTGGTCTTCTTCTTCCTCTTCTTCTCTTTGTTTAGGTTTCTCAGAGCTTCCTTCAGCGTTCTTCTCCAACCCATTTACCTGTATTTCACACTTTCAAGCACAACTGCACCATACAATCCTTCAAATTTTGAAATTGAAACTCATATTTAATCGTATTGTATCATCATATCTCGTCGCACGATATCTCGGTTCCTTTGCTTCTTTCTGAATTCCCATTGATCGATCGCAATTGAGAGATGGTAAAAGCGAGGGACAGAACCGAGGATTTCAAAGATGCCGTGCGCCACACCGCTCACTCTTTGGGCTACGACGAGGTTCCTTGTTCACAATTTTGCGATCTTCATAATTCAAATCCTTAATTTTTCTAGTGTGTGGAAATGTCACGTTTGGGTTTGGCTGAATAGGGTTTATGAACACGTGTTGATTGTAATTGGTTATTGGTTTGAGCATTGAATGGTTTCTAATCTCACTGATGAATTTGTTTTGCAGGCTAAAGTAGCGTCAATTATGGCATCTTTCATTATCCATAAACCGCCCCAAAGGTCTCCATTTTCCAAAGCCGCATTGAAGACGGTAGACTCGGCTTTCAAAAGTTTATTCATGTCTGTAGTTATGTGCTGTGCTAATTTTATGTGATGTGACATTTTTTCTTGGTTTTTGTTTTTAGCTGGAGAGTATTGGAGAGCTGGATCAGTTTTTGTCGAAGCATAGAAAGGACTATACGGATCTGCATCGCACCACAGAAAAGGAAAGAGATAGCATCGAGCATGAAGTAAGCTGGGATTCTAGTTTTAAGAGTATTCTGGTGTCTTGTTTGATGATTGGAAAATCGTAGTACTTATTGGCAAAAGTATGGTGTTTCTCCTTGGGCATGATTCCATGCTTGTTGTTGGCTGGCATTGGATGATTTAGAGCTTTCTCAGCACTGTGTTGTACATTATAAGACATGAGTTAGTTTACTTAGGCAGCCTTGCGATTTGGTCCGTGAAATCTGTTCCTTTATACATGTCGTCTAGGGGAAGAAACAGCCAATAGAAAGAGAAATTACCAATAGCAAGAAATTGATCAAGAAGCGAGTGATAGAAGAGATTAAGATATATATGTTTGGGGCTAACGTGTTATTCGTTTATGGTCCCATCTTAGGCTGGTATTAATTTTTTTTTTCACTCTAGCACTATCATTATTAAATCACATTGGTTCTCTCATAGTTGAATTTTCAAAGGCTGTTTTTTTTTTTTGTATTTGCTGTTCACACCATTCCTTCAATGTTCACGGCTCACAACAATATATAGATAGAACTTATTTTAAGCCTGCCAAGCAATTTGGCCTTTACCTGCGTATATAATTTTTATTAGCCTTCTCTGTATTTTTGGGTCAAAAAGCATTGATATCTCTTAATCGTGTATAGCGTCAGTTTTGCTTATCACTTACTATAATCTTGTAATGAATTCGGTGCAGGTTAGTACTTTTATTAAAACATGCCAGGAACAAATTGATATTCTTAAGAATAGTATAAATCAAGAAGAGGAAACTTCCAAAGGTTGGCTTGGCATTGCGACTACAAAATCTAATGCCGACATGATTGCCCACAAACATGGGGTGGTGAGGACATCTTGTGCTTGTTGATTTTTTCTGCTATTAGTTACGTATGTGGGTTGAGCAGTTGTATGATCCCTTATGCAGAGTGTATGCTTGATAATGTTATCTGAATACTAACAAGTTCATGAATATGGCTATTTACTTTTTTGTATACTAATGTTTACTTGGGTCCAATTTTAGGTTCTAATTTTAAGTGAGAGACTCCATACAGTCACTGCACAGTTTGATCAGCTAAGAGCTGTACGCTTCCAGGATGCTATTAATAAAGCAATACCACGGAGAAAACTTAACCGTGTAACCAGAAAAGATTCTGCAGAAACCTCAAAACCAGATACCATGGAGCTCAGAGAACCTGAAGAGTTACGTGCTGAGCCTTTAAGAGTCCAGCAACAACTCTTGGACGATGAAACACGTGCCCTGCAGGTAATAAAAATCAATTTATTTATGAATTTATGTAGGTCTTATTCTGTCGTTTGTTTAATTGAAGATTTTTAGATTCTCGTGACTAACCCTTTGCCATTGTTTCTTTTCCTGTAGGTGGAATTGACTAATCTTCTCGATACAGTTCAAGAAACCGAAACTAAGATGGTGGAAATGTCTGCACTAAATCACCTCATGTCTACTCATGTTTTGCAACAATCTCAGCAAATTGAGCATCTTTATGAGCAGGTTAGATAACATATCATATTCTACCCTCCTGTTTTCTTGTTTTTTGGGAACACATGAAGGCTGCCATCTATCATGTCTATACTGCCCACCCCCTGTCATTAACCCACCTTCCAAGTATAGCCAAGTAATGTGAAACTGGAATTAGTGTAGAACAGGGATGGAAATAGGTCACATATATAAAAATAGGATTGGTATGCTTGATTCAAATCAAATTCAAGGCTTAATTCTGCAAATCTTAGTAATCAGCTATCTTGATAGTATGCAAATCCCGCTTGTTACCCCGATAATAATAAGGGACTAAACTCTTGAAATAAATTTATTAAAAATAACCCCCAATAAGCAAGAACCCCAAGAAAACTAAAAGTTCCGTAATTACAATAAGTAGTCAATATCTTATACACCTAATAATTCTAATATCCACATTCTGTGTTTTAATTAATATCGCTAAGGTATAATAATTTTCACAGGTTTCCAGATTGTAGTGCATCACAGTGCTTGAAATTTGTTTATTCTGCCTAAAAATAGTTGCATTTCCAATTTCTAAGAAATATAATCGTGCTTCTGCTGGCTTTTACAGGCTGTTGAAGCGACTAAGAATGTTGAGCTCGGTAACAAAGAACTCTCACAAGCCATTCAGCGGAATAGCAGCAGCAGGACATTTCTTTTACTGTTTCTATTTGTGCTTACTTTTTCAATCCTCTTTCTTGATTGGTATAGTTAAATGCATTTGGTTTTCTGCTAGCACAGTGTATCTTCTTATAGAAACCTGGCCTCTGTTGCTGTCAATATATGTTTTTACCCCTAGGAAGGAATCTTTTTCTAGATGCGATGTATTTGGTTATTGGAGAAAGAATTTTAGTGATCAATTTATGAAGGGAATTACAAAAGGAGGACCTCCCCTACTGTTTTGTAGGAGGGGAGAGAATCAAAATATTTTATTTCGTTTGTAAATTTGGAGGGATAAAAGGAAAGAGAAGGGATAAAAAATTGTTTCTTTTCGTTTGAATCAATCAGGTCTGTCGGAAATCTTAAAGAATTCTTAACTGAACCTGTTATGTACCAGGCGTTGCCTTTGTCATTATATCTTCTGCAATGAAATATTTTTATTATCAATTAATTATGAGATTGGAGTTTCAATATCAATTATTAAAGATTACAGATTTTGGTACTTGCAGAAAGTGTCGTTGCTTGACATATGAAAAGATATGAATTAAATTAAATCTCCATACTACTGTAGAAACTACATCAATATAATGACTATCGTTCGTTATACTCCATATACTTCCTAATAAGATGGGGGAGATTGTTTATTTATAACTGTTTCCTTAAAGATAATTTTAATTAAAAGTCTTACTGTTAATTGAAGAAACTACAATTTCTTGGACCCATTAACAAAAAAAAAGAAGACAAATGATAATTATTTTGATATTAAAACGGCTCAATGTATCATATATTGACCAAGACAAAAATCACCATGTATCATGTTAAAATAGTTCGAGATTATTACACTTCACAAAAATGAACATAAAGAACATTAAATATATATGAAAACTATTGTTTTACGTTTATGGCAAACCATCCTCTGACTTTATTTTCTCAAAAATCTAGGATTTTCAATTGTTCAAATAACAAATAGATGTCACCATCATAACCATATTTTCAAATAACAATTAGATAACTAAAGTATATGTTTGAATATATAAGGCCAAAAATAGAATTATCATTTCTTGAGGAGGAAACAAAGATGTACAAGAGATAAAAATGGGGGGGCTACTGTTATACAGGAAACTAAAACAACAAGTTTTTTTATTGACGAAGTCAACAACCACAAAAACGTAATTTCACTCGGCATTTTCCATATCATTTCCATGGCATACAATTTTTCCAACTCAGTTCTCAGAATTAAACGAGGTTCATTTTCAACTGCACAAATGTGAGCATGTCTCTAACTCATGGTTCATCACAGAACACCTACAACCTGAAAATGGACCACCCAAATGTCATTGAATAGAAGTTTCCTTTAAAACAGAAAAAACTATTACAAATGTTGCTTCAAAAATCTTTGATGGTTTAACAATATTCACTATACGGGTATTTTTAAATTCAATAAAAATAAACTAAAGATAACAATTAATGTTTCCAATCTCCATAAGCCTGATAGTATATTAGTCTATCACAATATTGGTTATTGTGAAACACCAACCTCTAATGGGTTTTTTATATTGTCCTTCCACCGTGACAGGTACTAAAAATTCAGTAGAAAATCCAAATTCAACTTCTATGCATAATAAATAACTTTTTGTTTCAGAAATTACACAGTTGTTTCACCAGCCCTCCCAACCAAATACAACAGTGACAGAGACACAAACAATAACAAACAGAAGTACATACATAAATATTGAATTGCTTACTTACACTTATAGGACAAAATTTGGGGTAGCTGAACTCAACTCCCTGTAATAGGTCTTCGTTTCACCACCAAATCATCAGCTGAATAGTAATCAGCTATGAGTCGGTACATATATGACGGGTTGTGCCCTCCCCTGAGAAGTAATTTATTTCCAGTCAGGTGAGTGCAGAAAAGGAAACTGATTTTCCAATGGCAAAGAAAAGGAAGTTTTTCCAATCAATTTGGATCTAACTTACGTGTCAGTAATAAATAGACTAACGAATTTTGGCGGCACATAATCAAAGGTTGGATTGACAACATGAAGAGACCCAGCACCGCTTGCAGAATCCATGCAATCTGAGAATTCCCCAAAGTCAAGTAGCTCAGATGGGGATCTCAGTTCATTCAGTAGGACTTCAGGATTGTGTGGATACAAAGGACACAACTGTAAACAAAATATAGCAATTTTCAGCAAATGACAAAACGATTTGGTAACTGAGATGATGAGGGAGATCACAAACTATTTTTTAAATGGCATCAAAGTTTCCTTAAAAGCAATTAATGGAAAGCATGGGAGTATAGTACATTATTAGTGATATTATCACAACTTCGGACTTTGAACTTAATATCAGTAATATTATCAAAGTTTCCCTAAAAACAATTAATGGGAAGCATTGGGGGTATAGTACATAATTAGTAATATTAATGGAGAAAACTAATTCATTATTATCATCATATAAATTATTTTCAAATTTTCAGAATTGCAAATCTCTACAAACCCCACATCACTAGGTCAAGAGTTTGAGATATCTAGACTTGACTTTGATTGGCACCTTCATTTTCAAATAATGCAATTTTTTTTAGATAACTTCTCGACACTAGTTGAAATGGAATAATTAAGGTCCATTTTATACATTAGAATTTACACCTCATCAGAATAAAAAATTCAGTAACATTATTTTAAATTAATGGCTAAAAAAATTACAAGCTATTTCGTTTTGATGTATATTTTGAATATTTTGCATTTATATAAATACATTCCCAAACCCCAATTTGTATTCATCTCTTCCTCAATACCCTGCTGATGACTAATACGTTGTCTAAATAGCCTAAACATGGACTAACATGTAATTGAACATTATGGATTGACTATTCATAGCTCGTAAACTATTTCTATCATCCATTTTGGGTTAAAGAACAAAAAGATGCAAAAGATAAAACTAGTGTCGTGGATCCATATAAATTTTTACTTGAACTATTATACTTTTTTTGCCTGATATTTGGTTCACAAGAATTGTTTAGATATTCATTTTGAAACTTCAGTGAAACAAATTCAAAATACTACATTGATTATGTATCTTTTTATTCTGATATTCAAATTTATAAATGTATAGGCTGTATGTACTATCCAATCCATTAACAACTAATTCTCGAGTCCATATGTGCAAAAAATAATTCATATTCTATGCCTCACCCATGAATTTCACAATAACCTGTCGTCCTCTTTACAAATTAAACACAACAGGAAGTAAATTATAGAAACATCAGAAGTCATAAGAATTCTTGTTTCCTAAGAACATGCCAGATGCGAGGGCACAGAGATATTACATGTTAAGAACTCACCTTGTGACTCCCAGCAAGTACCACAAATGGAACAGCATGCCTTTGAGCTGCAAGTGCAACCATATTTAACCCAACTGGGGCAATAACTCCACCATTAGCCATGACAGCATGAGCTCCAACTATAACCTATACAATGGCACGTTCAAATCAACTTAACTTCAGTACAGGAGTCTTAATTGATTCCAAAATTTATGCCAGGATTTTCACATACCATGTTCACTCGGGAAATCAATGCAAAAACGGCAGAATCAGAAATTACTGTGGTTTGTAAGCCTCTGGAAGCCAATTCTTTTGCAAGGATATGTCCTTGATATCTGATTGCACACACAGTCGACATTAAAAATGGTCTAATGGAATATTTAAACAACTTTATTGATAGTAAGTCACGATCATTCCATGCAAATGTTGGATAGCCACTACTACAAACCTTGGGGCACCTTCAGCAACAAAGACCTTAAATGATCTTTGCTTTTCCTTCGCAGCATAAAGAAATTCCAAAACTGTTTTGGAGCTGCCTAGCGTTAAAATTACCTCACTGAAAAATATGCAAGTGTCAGTGGAGGAGATAAGAAAAAACAATACAAGACTTTACTCTATCTAAACAAGAAAACGAATCCTAATATCAAGACATGATAGCTCAAATCAAAAGAAGAACCATTGCCTTGGTTATTTTAAGATACCAAGAATATCCAAAAATAAATAAAAAATATAAGGAAAACGTATGGACCAGTAGTGTAGATTAAGAAGGGGTTATTTTAACAAGTGTTTGATAAACTCGATCATATGAATAATAACATAAAAGAGTTAGTTGGAACCTTCCTATATAGTTGGACACCTAACATGGGCACTGCCTGTAATACAATGGTTATAAATAACAACTAACGGTTTAGTTTGTGATTATTCATCAGAACATCTAGAAATAAATATAATGTACTGTTCGATGTTAAGGCTTGATAAAGAATAGTCGACTGAGGAAACAAAATCTTTCAATGCTCCATTAAGAGAATAACTCTTGGATGTCGGAACCATTTATACAAATACCCATTTAAACCAGAACAAGACTTGGGATTGCTCCCGAATAAAATTAGCAAGACTACTGGAACATTGTCCACTCAAAACATGGTCTGTAAATATATAAAAGTTTCGATGCAAGTTATTCAGAGTCACAGAACAATTCCGATTTTGTAAAGCATGTATAATATGTTTTCAGACAAGTACTTTAAAGTATCTAAACATAAACAATATATATTTAGACTATTTTCATGGGAAACACACTTGTGGTGAATGTGCTCCACTGCCTGCTCAGCTATTTGTTCATAGCAAGTAGATATGTCTTGAATAAGTTCATTAACTGCTTCAATGACATCATGCTTCAACTTCCGAACTCTTGAACCTTTATCAATAGCTGCAGAAAAGGAAAACAAAAAACTCAAACAAAAAGACATGCAACTAAACACCAAAACAACAACAAATATTTCATCATGAAATGTCACGCAAGAAGGAAACAGTATTATAAAGTATTCGCAGGGATCAACAAAATAAATAGACAGCAAAAAGCCAATCAAGTATTCTAATATCGTTAAAAAAATTGAGAAAATGAGAATATTTTACGCATCAGCCAAAATCATCAAAAAAAAACAAAATCTTTAGTCTAGCATGGATTTTTGCATTCAAAAGGAAGAAATAAAAAAATGACCACTTTATTGCATTTAACCATGAATGAACAAAACCCTTTTTTTATTAAGAAGCAAAAAGAAAATATCTTGAAAAATATTATAAAAGTTATAAAAATCTCAATAGTCAAGTGTCATCCTCACATCTACTTCTCCCGTCAGATTCACCCCCGGAGGAAGATGTGTGGGGAGCGGCAGCTGAATCAGATGTATCCTCTAGAAGTGTTTGTAGTGACGGCGGACGTAGTGTACTTCTAGCAGCGGCTGCTACAGCAGCAGCAGATAAAACAGGATTTTCGTCTCGCACCTCATTATCTTCTTCGTCACTTTCAGCTGATACCCCCAAACCAGCCATAGCAGCTGTTGCAAGGGAAAGATCCTCTTCCCTTATAATGTGCAGAACACGCCTCACAATATTTCCCACGGCTAGCTCTGCAACCACATACAGTACATGTCATGAAAGGCAAACAATAAATCAATCTTAAAATTTGCCAGATCACAATAGACTTCTGCATGAGACTGATAGGGGCACAAATACAGTTGCTTGAATTTGAGGGCAAGCTCCTTTGCCTAAATATAAAACAAATTTGATTTTTCACCACCTTCTTCCATTCATGGTGGTGTTATTTAAACTAATTACAATGGCCAGTCATTGGCTCTCCACCATGGTAGCAACAGGAAAAGGTATTTGCAACATGCAAAATGAAATAAAAGGTAATTGACAGCTGTAACAAACTTCTCTACTGACACTTAATGAGTCATGCACCATCAATCCAAATCCTTCAGATGGTTTTGCTTCTTTGATCTTCTATTGGGCCTAGCATCTACCTAATGAGTATGCACCATCAATACAAAGTACATCCATAGAATTTGGGTTAGCATCTGACTCAATCTCAAAAGCTAGTTTATGGAATGAGTGATACGTCCCACTTACACTATTTATCATATGACTAGAGAATGTAGGATCTCCAACCACTCCTCTCGCACCAATGACTAGACATATAAAATGTCAATTCTGCAGAATTGGACATCTGCAAGCGGCCTAATAACAACCATTTAGGATATCCAATCTTAGTATTTGGATCTGAGACTAATTCAACTAAAAGTCTAGTTTATTGAATAAGGTTGTTCCCACTTATATATATATATATATATATATATATATATATATATATATATATATATATATATATATTATGTCTCTAACATGCATATTTATAGTTATAAATACACTATAAAAAACAATGATCTTAACATACCAACAGGATTGGCAGCAATAAGCTGCTCCCCTACAGCCCTTACTGCATGAATCAGAGCTGTGGCCTGGTTTGTGTGTGGCACCCGCTGCTGTGATATCACAGACCGGAGCAACTCTGCTGTGAGCTTTGCTGTGGCCTGAGAACCTTCAATTTTACTAGCATCACTCAGCAAAATAAATAAATAAGAAATCACAAATAAACAATATATAAATAATAAATCAAACTCGCACACAGAAAATCACAAAAACAGTTCATAAACCTCGGAAGTCACATGATGGCTCCTACTGCACCATTATTGAACTCAAAAAAGTATCAGAGGAGTAAGAAATTACCGTTTCTTAAGCTTGTTCACAAAATCATTGACAAGGGTCTGAACGTCTGGCATTTTGGGCAAACTCAACCTGAAAATAACAATACTAATAATAAGAAAAAAGGAATAAGGGTTTTACTTTATGAAATACAGATAGAAGGGTAACCTAAAGTACAATTACAATGTCAAGGGTTTTCAATTGGAATTGGAACAAGGGTGTTTGCGACAAAATAATAGAGAATGAAAGAAAAAGAGTACTGAATGTGATTCGCAGCAGTGTCCGCTGAACCCAGATTTTCTGCAGTCGAGAATTTAACGAATTCACCGGTGAGTTAATTGTAACCGTTGGATAAAAGTCCACGGATCATAATGTATATAGTAAATCAGACTTCAAATATGCATCCGAAATCATAACCGTTGATCTTCATCAAAGGATGTCAGTTCACAATCGTATGGATAAGATGTAGTGAACCCAGTTTCTGTTGGGCTTTTTCGTTCCATTAGTGGAACCCAATATTCCAGGTTCGGATCCAAATATACCCATCATAAAAAATTAAATGGTTTAATTATAAAAATGTAATGGTATAATTATATTTTAAGTCTTTATTTTTAATTGATGTTTTATAGATTTATATTTGAATTATATTTTTGATCGAGTAGTTAATAAATTTATATTTTTTAATTAAATTTCTATTGATATGATTACTATATTATATTTAAGTTTTTCTCACATTTTATTTTAATATTTTATTATAAAATTATACAATTATGAAATTATGGAATTATAAATCATAAAATAGTAAAATGATAAATTTATATAATTGTTGTCAAATCCCTCTCTTTTAATCTTTGATCTAAGTATACCAGCCCACCCCACACTCAAACAAAACACTTTTCACCCACACAAATTTTTTCTCAGTTTCTTTTCCAAACAGTTACCTCTCTATTCTTTTTATAACTCTAATCCTTCTCTTTCTTTTGCAATCAGATTTTGGAGAAGTAATACCTTAAATGTTAAAGTGTGAATTGGGATAATGATATGCATGAATTGATGTTTTGACAAACATGAGTGGTTTAAATGTATAAATTGGATTATGAGAGATGTGGGTAGCCTAGAATTTCAATGGAAAATTCTAAAGGGTATGTTTTTAGTGTATGTAAGGACATGAGGATTCACTGTTGGGGGTATCCTAAAACTCCAATAATCATTCGCGTTCAAGTAGAGCAAAATGGATTATGTCGTGACAAGTAGCGGGAGGTCCTAGTCTTTGGACTTGATCAGGTCTTAGACGAGAAGAGGACTTACCTTGTGAGTGGTTGGGTGATAACCTCTTGAGACCAAACTCTGCAGAGTTTGGGAACCATCACAGGTGCAAGCCACCAAGAGGTCCAATATCGTTTACATAATGTGAATGATCGAGTATAGTGTCATTTATTTCTCCCGTGTTATTGTGATTTAAGTGATTTTTGTTGGAATTATGGAATTGATATTATGTTTATAATTGAATTGTATGTTTCTTTTAATCAGAGTAGCTTACCCTTTTTTATTGTTTCTACGTGTTTTGTGTCTGGGTTCTTTCCTTGCAATGATCACTATTGCGTGAACAGATAAAGATGCAGGTGAAGATACTCCCCTCTTGGATAGGAGTTGAGACAGTAGGATAGGGTTTTCGATAGTAGTCTATGTTTTGTGTTTTGATTACAGATGAAACTTCCTGTTAACTCTTTCCTAGTATAGACTATACATATAGTTGGGATTTCTATAGTTATTCAGATGGCTGTATTAATACTCTATATTGGCTTATTCCTACTAGGGATGCCAACGGGTAGGGTACGGGCAGTAGCTCCCCCATACCCTACTCGCTAGCTAAATATCTGCCCCGTATCCGTACCCATATCCGTCGAGTATCCGTTATACGGGTACCCGTATATTTTTTTCATATCCGCGGGTATCCACGGGTACCCGCGAATATTTACGAAATTATTTAAAAAATAATTATTTAATCATAAATTCAAATAAAATAAAATAAAATACATCACTGTCATAAATTTTAAATAAAGTTCAAACAAACTCAAGTCCATACAAGTCCAAATAATTATAAAAATAAATATAAAATGACGTTCAACACAATGAAAATTCTTTAATTAGTGTTTTGATCAACATGTCCACCTTCTCCAATTGATTCCTGAAAAATAATCAAATAATAAACCTTAATTGCCACGTGCCAAGTACTCTTATTTTGATTACATCATTTGACAACAAACCATAAATGTCAATCTATATAGGGCTTGATGTATATGCCCAATTTCAAAGAAGGAAGAGAGAAGAATGTCAAGAGGTGTACTTGTACCAATACGTGAAGCTAGAAGTATGAAGACAGAAGACAAAACCAGATATGCAGCTTAGAAAAAATAGGTCAGAATATTTTTTACTAATATATATATATATATATATATATATATATATATATATATATATGTATTTTTGTGAATTAAAGTTTAACGAGTACGGGTATCCACGGGTACAAATACTATGATACCCGTACCCGCCCCATTAACATGCGGGTATCAAAAATACCCGTACCCATGGATAGCGGGTATCCATTTTTAATATTCATTTCCTACCTATTGCGGACTTTATCCACGGATACCCGCGGGTACGGATATTTTTGACATCTCTAATTCCTACTATTTGTTTTGTTTTATTATGATATGATATTTTATTTAGTAGTGTAAAAACTATTAAATAGGATGTTACAACCGTTAAATCACAAAATTATATAAATACAAAATTCTTATATGGAATTAAAAAAATATAAAATTGTTGTGAAATTATAAAAATAAAAAATTATAAGTTCATAATGTTCTCTTCATGTATCACGATGTAGTATAATAACACACAACTATAATATTCCTATAAACTCAAAAGACTTAATGAGTTTCGTGAATTGAGTTACGGTGACCACTTTTAAATCTAAATCAACTATTTAATTGAAGTTCCAAGGAGTATTTTGAAATTATCAGTTTCCGCTTCTGAGTAAATTCTACTCTACATTATTTTTTTAATAATTTTGAAATAAATTTATTTGATGTTGATGATTTTGTTTAATATTTTATTTTAGATTTAATTATATTTTAGTTTATGCAATTTAAAACATGTTCATAAATTTTGCAATCTAAAAAATCAAAGTATCGGCACTTTTAACATTTTTAACACCTCCATAGTGAAGCAGAAAGAAACTATGAAGTACAAAAAGCAATTGTCCTCATAAGACATTTAACTTAAACCAAGCCCAGAAAAGAGCGTCATGCAGATTATGAATAGATATCCAAAAAAAAAAAACATGGCAGTGACAAATAATACGTCTCAAATAAAGGGGTCAGGGGTTGTTTGTTATTTAATTTAAATTTACCAACTGTTTAACTTAAAATTTATGTTAAATGTTAATTTATATTCAATTCTGCAATCATATAATTAACCCTCAACAAACAACTTAATAATACAATACACTCTTCTATGTAATTTTCTTTATCTGCTTGTGTCCATTACTTCTTATTGGTGCGTGTAATATTGTGGATTAATTCAATTTTTATAGTTTCTAAATAAAGTTTATCACATCAAAATAAAAAATATTGATAGCGAATGAATGTATATATCACTTTTAAGAAACAATTAACAAAAATAAAAATATTAACTAAAAAAAATATCAAAAAAATGTTATTGTTATGAATTTAAATATATAAAAAAAAAATTAATATTAACAAAAATATATTCTTTCAATCTCGTGAAGAAATTTCTAAAAAATAATAGCTGTGTGATCCATATAGATACAAATGCATAGCACAAATATATGTTAATTTTCAATGAATTCATAATTTAATCTATGATAAAAAAAAATGCAAAAAACATACCTGAATTTGTTATTAGAAATTATGTGATGATAAGATTAACTACAAGTATGTAATCTTCCAACTATACCAACTATATAGTGTCTTAGGCTCCTTTTTTGTTATACGAGGAGAAAACAAAACCTTATAAATAAATAATATTATATTCTTTATAAATATAGGTTAAAATATCTTTTTGGTCCCAATTTTCGTCAATTTTTTTCAAATAGATCCCAATTTTCGCGGGGTGCTCAAATAGGTCCTAATTTTGGTTAATTTGATTCAATTAGGTCCTAATTGGGTAATGCCGTTTAAATTTACTACGTGTTGAAATATTAATCATACGTGTCAGTTTTTCTTTATAATGAGATGGTTAATTAGGGGGTTAATCACATTAAGTGTTTAATTAAATGCAAAAAATGAAATTAAAAAATAAAGTGTTAGGGTATATAAAAAGTCGAAGAAGCCATCTCTTTGGAAGAAATTTCAGCACCCAGAAGAGAAAAACAAAACCCCAGAAACTTACACCCCAAATATCTCAAAATAGTCTATGGAACCATCGACGGGTTGAATGCACCGACACAAGTCGCATACGAGGAAAGGTGCGGAGTGAGGTGGAGCATGGCATTTCCAGCACCCAGTTTGGATTTCCACGGCAGATTTAGAGCATAAGCTTTTCCAGGAAATCCCCGGAGAACAGTTGAAATCGAAGGTGAGAGCACAAGGAGGAGGATGGTGAGGTGATGCATGGTGAAGAAGAGAGAGTTTAATGTGAGGAGAAAAATTGAAAGTGAAGTGCTGAGGAAACGAAGTTAAAGAGCGCCGCAAGAGAAAAGAAACGGGCGTGAAGGTCCCAACTTTTTATAAATCCTAACACTTTATTTTTTAATTTTCATTTTTTGCATTTAATTAAAAACTTAATGTGTTTAACCCACTAATTAACCACCTCATTGTAAAGAAACACGGACACGTAGGATTAGTAGTTCGACATGTAGTAAGGAAAGGCCAACTGTACAGTGAAACGTTATCAATTTAAACGGCGTTACCCAATTAGGACCTAAGTGAAAATTGACCAAAATTATGACCTATTTGAACACCCCGCGAAAATTGGGACCTATTTGAAAAAAGTTGACGAAAATTGAAACCAAAAAGATATTTTAACCATAAATATATAATTATGTTTCATGACAATTATATCCTTTCGTAAACTTAATATTGATATATCATTTTATAATTTTAAAGATTCAGACAATGATCTAATACATTTTAAAAAATCCCAACATCTACTTCTTGTTTTCTCTATTTGTTATTATTGCAAATTATTGCAACATGGCCAAAAATATTTTGTATTTTCTTTTTTGTTTTTTAGATTTTTTCTTTCCAAAATTTATTATTTTGAAGTAAATTAAAAACTGATATGTATATAAAGAAGAAGTTGATTGCTTTAAAAAATGTTTAAAGTGAAGTGATGAAAAGTAGAAGGATATAGTACTTTATTTGATGTTGGTGGTTGAATATATGTTTTTCTCTTTTGTGATGTGTTGGAGTTGTCCCAACGGTGGAAATTTGTTTGAGACATCTTCTGGTCAAATCAACGTCGAGAATGGCCATGTATTTAAGTCCACTCTCGTGGCTCATGTGTTTCTTCCTCTTTGCTTTCTTTGTGGAATTTTTTAGCCAATTACATTTTTTTTCCACTTTCTTTTTTTTTCTTATTTTCTATATCTATAAACAAAACTTTCCACACCTAACAATACACTCCTTCGTATTAATTCACTTTTTCTAAATTTGAAAAATTATAAAATTCATAATTTTTGGAAAAGGTTAAAATAATTTTCTATTGTCATAAATATTTATTTATAAAATATGAATGTCATTTAGTTCAAGATTAACGGTAATTTTGGTCCTAAATTATAAAATATGTTTTTGGTATCTTAACCTTCAATGAATTTTGGAATTATTTCATTTGGAAACTTTAGACCAATTTCATCATTCATCTTTCAAAATACGTGAATTTAATCCTTTTAATCAAATTTTGTTAAGTTTATTTGATATTTCAAACGTGTTTCATAATAGTATTTGATTTAACATCAAAACAAAAATGTGTCAACAGTATAAATAACTCAAATACAATTTTGAAATGCGTACGAAACATCAAATAAACCTAACAAAATTTAATTAAAATGACTAAATTCACGTATTTTGAAGTATTACGAACTAAATTGGTCCAAATTTTTGAAATAAATTAATTTCAAAATTCAATTAAAGTTAAATGACCAAAAACATATTTAACTCTAAAATAAACACACCGAAGAAGATTATCACGAATTTTTCTATTTAGTTTAATTATATATAATATAGCAACAAAATAATTTACTTTGGAAGAAAAAACTTCAGATTTTTTAAATCATAGAACTCCCTATACTATTAATGTGTTGAAAATGATGTTAAAGGGTCCACTTTGGAATCATTGAATAAGCATCCAAAGCAACAATTTAAACTTTCTCTTCAACCACCATCTTCACCCGCCACTCACCCTTTCCCGATTTTAAATTATGTTTATTTTTTTATGAATTTGAACATTTTCAGATGAGCTTTTTTACTTTCTTTTATTTATCGAGTATTTAAATTTTTTTCTTATTTATTTTATTCCGTATAATTGTTATATTGTTTTGACATTTTATCAATTACTTATAGGTATTAAAAATATTAAATCGTTACTTAATATTAAAAATATTAAAAATACTTATCAATATTAAAAATATATAATTTTTATTTATTTTTTATAAATGACCTATTCAATAAATTTCAAACAAAACGGTAACACGTGTTATAAAGCGATGTATTTTCTAAAGATCGAAGAAATGTGTTGCTTTTTATTTTCAATCTTACATTTAAAAAAAAAAAAAAAACTATATATATTTTTATAATTTTTTTTTAACCAACATTTTCATGCCTAAAGGTTAAGAAATGAATTATATAATAAGAAAAAAAAATGATGAAGTACATTTCTTTAATTTTGCTTTCTTCTTCTTAGTCAAAGTTTGGCAAATGCAATAAATCGGTGAACCAATAATTGATGCAACAGGCTGATATTGACAGGAATTTAACTTATTTGGAGAGAATTATTACAGTCACATAAACAATAGGGTGATAGTTTAAAGTAATTCAAATTATTTATTAGAAACATGTGGATTAAAATTTTAGAGTGACTTTATTTTTAATTTAAATTTAATTAAACTTTTAATACGTTTAAGGTAATTCACCATCTTTTTTATTTTATTTTTTTACCAAAAAAATCAACTAAATGATTTTTTTTTTGCATTAAAAAGACGAATAATGATATGTGATCAGCATTATAAGTGCGAAAAAGAAAATGGTTGAATTGGAGTTGACTATTTTTACGTGTCCTTATTAATATTGGAAGGGGATTGTGACGCGTATATAGAAAAACAACTATTTGTCAAATACAACAATATTTATTTGATATTTAAATAATAAATTTCTCTATAGAGAAATATTTAAAGATAAAACTCATTACTATCATTTTATTAACTTTCACATAAATCTAAATGATTTTGTTTTCTTAAGCGTGTGCTTAACAATAAGATAACAGTCAAAACATCTTAAAAAGAAAAATAGTACATGAAAATATTAAACAATCATAAATTATATATTATAAGTTAAGAAATTAAGATGAGTATAAAGTCTTAAACCAGTTATCTTAAGATTTAAAGATGAGAATGATGTCATGATATTTTATATTTATTTTTTCATAATTTATAGGTACTAAATTTTCACGATTTTTTTAAAAAAATAAAAAAGTGAATAATTCTAAATACGTTATAAAATAAGTGAATGATTCAAATAAATACGTTATAAAATACGTTATGTTTATTATGTTAATGATTCAAATAAATACGTTATAAAATAAGTGAATAATTCTAAAAATTTAAAGATTAGTTTTCACAAACCTACTCATACATACTTGATAGATAAATATTCCAATGTAAAGAAATTTATACAGAGAAAGAATAGGTTAGAAATAGTAAAACATGAATAATGTATAATTAAAAGAAGATAAATATAGGCTTAAATACCTTTTTATCCTTATTTTCGTAGTGTTTGTTGTGGATAATCCTCATTTTGACAGAATGTTTAAAATGATTCTCATTTTTATCGAATGTTTAAAATGGTCCTCATTTTTGCGATTCGTGTTTTATTTGGTCCTTTTCTGTAACGCCGAGCATTCTACAAGTGACACGGTTTGTATTAGGGTGTGTTATGTGTACTGTACATACAAACTCAAACTGTCATTTGTACAATGTTTCGTTAATGATTTAAACATCGTTACAGAAGATGACCAAATAACACGAATTACAGACCATCTACAACCAACACTACGAAAATGAGGACCAAAAATGTATTTAAGCCACCATAAATATATTATTTAGATAAAAGGTTATGTATTAATCTCCATACTTGTTTATAATAATATTCATTAATTAAAGGAGTTAAATATGTTTTTGGTTCCTTAACTTTTAGTGAATTTTGGACTTAGTCAATTCCAAAATTTTGGACCAATTTAGTCTTTCATCTTTCGAAATACGTAAATTTAGTTATTTTAATCAAATTTTGTTAAGTTTATTTAATATTTAAAGCGCATTTCATAGTGTCAAACCATATCAATAACTCAAATATAATTATGAGATGTGTGCGAAACATCAAATAATCTAACAAAACTTGATTAAAATGACTAAATTCACGTATTTTGTAAGATGAAAGACTGAATTAGTCCAAAATTTCAAAATGAACTAATTTTAATATTATGTACAAGTTAAGGATGAAAAATATATTTTAATTAAAATTTATGTAAAATTATTAATTTAATGGATGCTAAAAATATCACGCGTATTAAGTGCACGCGTTGGAATGCGAGTGAGAGCGAGTGGGGACAGTCATTGTCTACTCCTATAGAGATGGACAAAGAATAATATATTTTAACACACACGCAATCGCATGACGTCATCTTCTTGATTTTCCTAACATCATCACTCACTTCTCACACGTCATCTTCCAACCACTCTCCACTTTGCTTCTCTAATTTCCACGAATATCTAACTTTTTTTTATTCTTATTAAAGTACTACCTTTCCAATATTTTAATATAATCACGCACCAAATAGAAAACCATTTAATAAAGTAACAGAAAAACTTAAGGATTAAGAGAAGTTTATGAATAGTTTATTTTATGATTAAAATATTTCTTTTTTTACTAAAAATGTATTACCAAACATGTAACTTTTTATGAATATAACACTGACAAATAGTTGCCTTATAAAAGTAGAACAACCAACTTCATACCTTTTAAATGATCATAACATATGTTTTTTAAAATATAGCAATATTTAGAGTTTAGTTTCTTGAAGAAATTTATTTACTTCTTGCTTCTTATCATTTCATTTATTTTCATCCTTGTTTTTTTATTTTAATTTTTAACATTAGTGTTTTAATTCATGTAATATGTTGATCGATTATTTCCAATCTCTACTGTTTTTTTTAAATGAATAGAACATTAAGAAAAATAGGAGTAGATTTCATTAAGAAAACGAATTTAAACCTATCTATTATACTATGATTATGATCAGAAGTTATAATTTACTAAAGGAAGAAACTCTTATAATTATTTTGGTTAAACAAGTGATGAATTTGTTTTCAAGTATTTTTCTTTATGAGATCATTTTATTCAGAGCACAATTTAATATTGTGTAGGGACATTTCTTTCCTGAATTTTTTTTCCATGTAAAAATTCAATTTTTACACTTTTTTTTTCATTGACTATACTTTAAACAGTAACGTTGGAGATACAATTTATTCAATGGGCTAACAATCAATCTATAACATCAATAGTTATGAGTGGAGCTCGAACATTCTATTTTAGTTTAAGAGAAGAAAATAAAAACATTTTTTTAATTATATTGGACAAATAATTATAGTTTTAATTATTTATTTTTAAATATTAATAAGTTTTAAAGTATATTTGTAATCTCCCTTGTGGTTTTTATAATTTTCTAGAGTCAATTTCTATAATTTTTTCAATAAAAAACAAGCAAGACAGTACTGGAATAATAATTATTGCCAAATTAATTATGATTTTTAATTATGTTCATTATTAAAAATTCTCATATTATATAGAAATTTTTTTGTAAATTTGTAAGAAAAGACTTTTTTTCTGTTATTTTTTCTAAAAATTTTAATTGACAGTTAATTCCTTTGTGAGTAATTATTTTTTACAAAATTATAAAATTCGCAAGTATTTTCTACAAAATTTATTGCGAAAAGTATTTTATACAAAATATTTTGCAAAAAAATTGACAATAATTTCCTGCAAATTTTTTTTCATAACAAAATTTATAAATATTTCCTACAAAAAAAATTCAAAACAAAATTGAAAGAAAATATAAGTTTTTTTAGTAGTAACTTTATAATTTTTTATATGAATTTGTAAATGTTTTAGATTTTTATAAGTTTTATAGGTTGAGGAGATAATATTCCATGAGTATGAACATTTGACTTTGATGTTTTTAGATTTTAAAGAGTACTAAATTAGTAAGGAAAGTTGATAAATTATTTTATTTTAGTTGATGGAGGTGATGGGAATCAATGCTGTTTTGGAGTGGTACCTGATCAAACATGCATTCCACGTTGTTGTATTTTAACGTTGTAAATTTATTAATGTAAATGTTTCGGTTAAATTAACTATAAATTTAATGTATTTAAGGTGATATCGTTGAATGTTGAAGGACATATATTGTATTAATGTTATGAAATGTTGGGTTAATTTGTTAAGTTTTTTTTTCTTTCTATTTTATGATGTAAGTATGGTTTTTAATGTAAATATGTTTAATAAAAATTAGTTGGAATATAAAAAGTTGTAATCATAATATATTGGTGTATTTTCAAGTTGACGTGTAATTACATTTTTATGATAGTTTTGTTTAAATAAATACAATAACAAACTTTTAGATGATTTTTATTTAAGTGAAATATTTTTTTTTCAAGTAAAAAGTAAGATGAAATAATTATCTTTTTTAGAAGGATATTTTTAAATGAAGGAGTAGTTTTGTAATTTAAGCGAAATCATTGTTCATCGAATTAAGAACTTTGGTGACTATTTGTAAATGATATGAAATATTGTATGTAATTGATAATTAATTACATTATATGAGTATTTAACTTATGAGTTTTAATGAGACATATAATTGATAATGATATAGTAAGTGAGATAAACCAATATATAATATGTAACAAGTTAATAAAAGTTTTATACACAAAATTAAGAGTTATCAATATTCATCGAAAATGTATAAATTATACTGTTATAGGAGATTGTAAAATAAAATCTATATTGAGTAAGGAATATTTTTAATTATCAAATTATTGATATGTGTTAGTTTTTCATTCAAACCTACCGTTAATATTTTGACATTTGATAGATGATTACTTAAATTAATATAATATTGATTATATCATATGTAGGTAAGATACTACTGCTACAAAGTTTTAATATTGAAGAAAAAATATAACAAGATCTTATTTGAATATATATAATTTTTCTTTATAATGTGGATTTATATCTTGTAAATTTTTATGAGTAAACTTTAAGGATTTTTATTCCTAATTTATAGGAAATATCGTCTTTTAGGTTCGAATAACAAATGGAAAAATGTCTACAAAAAATATTTTGAGTCAAAGTCAGTATGAGATATGAGACTCAGATGTTAATGTAAACATGTAAGCATGTAATTCGTAAGAATATCTTTTATAGTAGGGTTCATAAACCTTACCTAGTCGGACTTTGAATTTGTTGACTTAATTACCTGTTAATCATAAAGAGTTAATTAACATTAGACTTATCTTATATGGGGGATTATATTAACTTGGCAAGACGACCAATTCAAGTGCATGATGTCTTGCAAGGTTGACATGTAGCCGACCAAACCGTATATGAGATGAATTCTCTAGATGTGTAATCCTCGTAGCTTCCGAGACTATGTACTCTGGGATACCTTCACTAACACAAAAAAACCTTTTAACGTCCGACATTTTCGACCTTTGACGTCTGCCCAAACACCGACGTCGTATTGGGTGACGTCAAAATAACGTCGAAAAAATAGCAGACGTCACTTGACGTCGGTCTTTTAGGAGTCCGACGTTATCCAACGTCGGGACTAGTAACACAGACGTCAATTTTCGCGCTAAAATGAGGGAAAAACCTGAGCAATTTAACGTCTGTCAGAGCCCGTCAGACGTTAAATAACGTCGGCCCTGGTACGGTCAGACGTCAAATAACATCTGTCAGGGCACACCAGACGTCAAACTGCTCCATTTTAAAAAAAAAAATTGACTGTTTTTACAACATCCATACACCTGAAAATCAGAAAATTCTCAGAACAATTTCATAATACTTTCAGCACAATTTTGGAGTTACAGTTATATATAATAGAACTTAAGTTTCAACATATATTCTAAACTAATATAAATAACAACAAACTAAAAATTTCAACATGAAATTCTTGTACAATAAAGTTTTTGAAAGGAGTTCTAA
>Ga0214542_1001562_pt1 | contig 47080 bp, 14 predicted proteins | sample CNSS1metaG_FD_160096 | JGI IMG/M metagenome (GOLD analysis project Ga0214542, IMG submission 160096) | Root nodule microbial communities from cowpea collected in UCLA plant growth center, Los Angeles, California, USA - CNSS1 | ecosystem: Host-associated > Plants > Roots > Nodule | place: USA... | reverse complement strand
TATATATATATGTATATATAAAGTATAAAATAAGATTTATATTTATGTATAAATTAATTTCATTTCCGATTTGATCGATGTGAAAATTTTATGGACATAAAAGTGTAGAATATATATATATATATAAGATGATTATATTACCCAATAGAGGCGCATACTCTTAAAAAAGTTTCGTATGGAAAAAGCAAAGTTGAAAAATAGGAGTGCAAAAAGATGAAAACGCATGGGTGCACAATTATTAGAAATGACGCGTTATGTTGGGTCATGATTCTCTCTAAAAACGCTATTTTTCCACCACATGTCACATTCTAGGGTGTATCTACTTTTCAATTAACACCACTTACTACTTATAAATTTTCTATATATCAATTCAATAACTCTTTTTGTGTTTTTGGATCAGCATTGATGTGAAATCAATCACTCACTCACCCAATTAACCTAATTTCCTTTAATTTGTTTTACTTCATATGGCTGCAACTTCTTCCCTTTTGTTTCTTACCATATTAAGAACTCTCTGCAGAAATGGGTCAGCATTCACACTTTTTTACACATCAACATATATCCGAATAAGAAAACGATTTTTTCTCTGCTAATTTTGACAATTTTTTTTTATAATTTTAAATATTATCTTTTAAGTAATTTTTAATTTTTTTTTCATTTTCAATATTTCAAAATCATTTAAAAGATGATATTTCATAGTATAAGAGAATATTATCAAAATTTAATAGTTAAAATATCACTCTTTACTAGAATATTGTAGCTGCAAATTTTTTCAAGGAATAATTTGATTTTGTTGTTACTTTTCTACATGCATGTTCTTTCAACTTCACACAATTTTTTCTATGTCTAAACACTCACCAATCAGAAGCTTCCTTTGCTAAATTTACACATCTCTTCACATGTTTTCAGGATTCGATTCATACCAAACTTCATCACTTTATGAAGAAAAACATGGCTTTGCAAAAGTATATGCATATTGAAAACATAAACTATTATAATCACTATCAATACATTCTCAAAAACTATTCCATAATGATTATATATATATATATATATATATATATATATATATATATATATATATATATATATATATATATATATATATATATATATTAGTAAATCCTAGTTTAACGAGTAATATATGTGTTGTCAATTTTCATTTATTTTGTCTTATTAAGAATTTCTGTCTTTCAATCCACTTATAGTATTTGTTGATCCCACAATGGGAATAAAACTAAATCTTTTGATAATTTTGTTTAGTACACATAAATATAAAATTGTCTACACTAATAAAAAAGAACAACCCAATTCAAATAAATAGCAAAAAAAAACTAATCATACCCTAATTATTTTATATTCTTAACAACACTTAACTAACTCTAAAGACCACTATTGTATGAAAAAATATATATATATATATATATATATATATATATATATATATATATATATATTATAATATTTGAGGACAAGATTTTTGAGGCAACAACAACACTAAGTGGGACACTGAAGAGTGACTGCAACCAAACCAGCAATAAAGCAGAACCCCCACATTGTTTCTTGATTCATATCAACAAGAGATTAATTTTATATTTAAAGTAAATATATACAGTAAAAAACAAATTATTCTAAGAATAAGTTTAATTTTTTTGTATTCAATAATTCTAAAAGATTGCATTAAGTTAAACTAAGATAAATAATTATTTTTATAAACAAATTAATCTTAAAATAATTTGGTATATATAGTTTGGTTTGTGATGGTGTTGTTCCAGCTGGCCAATTCATGGCAATATAAGAGAGACACTACAAGGAAACATCGTGTTCTTTACTTCATTATATGAATTTTTTATTCTAAATATTTCTCAGCTACCACTATACATGTTTATTTCTCACAAAATGACAAATGAATTAATAGTGTAAAATTTGATATTTTCGGACACAATATTTCGGGTACTTTTTTTTTTCATAATGCAATTAAAATAGTCATTTTTTTTTCTTTTCTCACAAACACATTACTAAGTACAAAAGAGAAAAAGATGCCACAGAATGGAACCGTTGACATCAACATTATTGACTTTTTTGGTCTTATGACATCATCATTACGATGTTTGAAGTAGGTTACAGTTCTGCATAAAATAGTACCTGAAGGTCTTAAAATAAATAAATTCAAGAGCTATGATAAGAAACCTATCTTCAAATTAGGTAAATTTTGGTTCTTGAAATAGAAAGCAATATTTTAATATGAACAACTTCTTTCGGTGATATTAATATTAATATTTAATAATAATAGTAATTACTTATCTTGATTTTGTTAAGTCATAAAAAATGCTGTATTTTATAAAAAGTTAGAGAAAAACCATTACATTGTAAAAGATATCAACTTACAATACAACATAAAACTAATTAGGAAATTTCCAAATGATATATTCAATTTGTAATTATGCTAGGAAAGAGATAATTATATGATGTTTAATTATAGTTCAACAACATTGTCTTATGATCAAGTTCAAGTAATCTTAATTTGGTACGCAAACCAGTTTTCTATTATTATACTAACTTTCAGTGATTCATGTGGAAAGATATCGACAACACATAAGAATAATAAATTAGAACATTTGTCTGTCATGAAATTTAGTATAGATCTGTGCATATATATTTATTTTTTCTTTTATACCAAAAAATAAATTATGATTGTATTTAGACAAAAAAAAAATTAATTGTCCCATTTTTAATTTTTTTAATTTTCTTACAGGTTTTTGTTATTAATGAGTGTCACCATCATGGTCATTATCCGAATTGCAACTCTAATGATTGTGAAATATGTAATTATATTATGATTAGAGTGTGTGGTTGACATGATGTTGATGTCTTGGAATTGTGGTACAGTGTTTTATTTGATAGTGCCATGTTCTTGTTTCCATGTCTAATGAATGATCATGATTTATGACAGTACAAGACAAAGTAAAATGAAGAGAAAATAGTAATTTTTTTGACTTAAAGTGTGTAGTTTGTGTAACTGTTCTTGGAATTGGGACCAACCCACATATGGTGGATTTTTTATTTTTTTATTACATTAAAAGTCTTATATCGACTAGAGATAAAACCAATTCATAATATATAAGTGGGTACAATCCTCACCTTACAAGCCAATTTTGTGGGATTGAATTAGGCTTAAAGTCCACTTCTAACATGATCTCAGAATCATATTAGAGTCTATCCTAACGAACTTTCTTGGACATTCTGTTCCACTCAATATCGGGCCGCTAACGGACCACCCACTAATTCCTTGTCCCACGCACACAATATATAAGTGGGTGCAATCCTTATCTTACAAACTTGTTTTGTGGGGTTGATTTAGATTTAAAGCCTACTTTTAACATAAAATAAAAAATGTTTATGAAAAGATTGGTATTTATTCCTTCAAAGTTTGGTCGGTGTGTTCACTATTGAAAATAATATCCATTAGCTATGAACATTATTGCAAGGTCCCTTGATTAGGATTTGTGTTTCATCATTATTGGTTAATAATACACCTCTAATCAGGTTGTTAGCTTGTTTGTTTCACTAGTCATTTCTTAATACATGTGTGATAGAAAATTAGTGTTTAGATTTTTCTTTTTCTCATCTATATATGTTCATTGAACAATAACAAAAAAACGTGGGTTATCTTTCCTTCAAGGAATCAATTAGCAATAATAAATATTTTTGGTTTGAATAAATAAAGGTTTAAGAGAATAATAAGAACTATACTCTCATTAGATTAGCAAGGGGCGCCGAATTTAATTAACATTAAAATTTGTTTAGTATATATGTTATACAACTTAATCAAGTAGGTATAATCCAAAAAACTAGTGATCCATTTCAACGAGAAGACTGGTTTAGAGTTTAATTATTACAACACTGGTTAATTGATTAAAAAATAAATAAAACTGGTAAATTGGGTTCATAGTGGGTTAATAAAGATAGTTTTAATAGAAGTTCTTAGTATAATGCTATTTAAAAATAAAAAATAAAAGCAATCTAAATTATTTGTTATTTTTTACTCTATATTCAAATTTCATATTAAAAGAAATATGCGATAACAAGCATGCTTTAAATGATTAATTAAATAAGTAAATGACTTCTGTTAACAAATACAACAAAAGTCAAACTCAATTTATATTGTTTCATCCTAATTATTAAACTATTTATAGTTCTCTTCTAATAAATTTGACAGACTATCCTGTCTTAAATTTTCATTAAACTGAAAACATCTGATATTATTTATAACTTGCAAATAAAGAGGGATGAACATATAACTTATAAATTTTGTACATAAGAATAATTTCATTGAGTGAAAAATATTACAATATTTTATTTCATAAACTATAAAACAATTTGTAACATAGATAGTATAAGTTTAGAATGGTACACGAGTGATGCATTTTTTTATATATAAATTTATCTTTTATATATAATAAGTTGATTAGAATGTGACATTTTAAGTTTTCATCTACTAATAAAAGGTTTTGTTTCCTTTTATACTTGTGATAAAAAATGAAATCAAAATAATGTGCAAACACATAATGTCACATATAATATATTTCCCTTTTGTAATATAACGTAACATAAACATTTTTTTATTAGAATATAATACTTTTTATATGGGTAATTATTATACAAATATCGATGAATGTTAAAAAAATTTGTACTCACATATATTTATGGATAAAACTCGCAACGAATAAGAAATAGATATTAAAAATGGATACACATACCATACTCGTTCGTTGACATCATTATTCACACCTAATTATAAAAAAAAAATTGCGTTACACCCGATGTTGATGAAACATTAACATTTAAAAGATTCATTGATAATGAATGAGTAACTTTGTATATACTCTACCATCTATCTCTTTATGGTGATGAACTATAAACACTTTCTTCGACCATCACTATTTTGTTTGTGACTAACTCTGTTTCATCATTTCAAGAGAAAATAAAGAAAGTGAACATGCTTCACCAATTTCTTGTCTCATAATGAGATGATACACGAAAAATAAAAATGAATTGCGTATAAATTAATTAGTAGTAACTTTATTGTGGGAAATTTAGAAAAATATCAAACATCTTTAGTATCTTTTTAAAATATGAATAATAAATTAATTATATCGTCTTTTAATGTTTTTGTTTGATATGTTTTCTTTCCTTTTGTTAATATTGTCTCTTCCATTCTCTCGCTCAAGAAGACAATAGGTACCTTTTTTCTTTTTTTAATTTTGCAAGGTAATGCTAAATTATGTTCTAAAGTATTTATTGTGTTTACATTTGTTTGGTGAAGAAGAGTTAGGTAAGAAGAATGCGTGAACAGTGAATTTTATGAAACAGTGAGAGTATTTAATGGTAAAGTGGCTTATTTTTACTTTGTTTTAATATATAACTTATTAAAAAATTATACAAAAGGACCATTGAAAATAATGTATCTATAAACTAACCGTATAGGTGTTGCATCACAACTTCATTAACTTGTGGAAGAACCTTGGTCAATCAGTCTCAATATTCTATGTTTAATACGATGATAAAATATTATTTATTTTACAACCTAATTGCCTATAAATACTTTACATTATTTTTTTTATTTCTCTCAGTATCATATCATATAATCTATAAATCTATTATTTTCATTCTCTTTCTAGTATATATGAAGTGTAGATACACATTTTCTTATCCATAAATCATTTTTTTTACTTCAATAAAATATATAGTGTGCCAAAACAGTTGGTGTTGAGAATATTTTAAGCATAATTCAACCTTAAAACAAGTGAGGTTTGTATCTATTTATATATGGTGAATTATTAATCTTATTTCTAGTAGAAACTTTCACTTGTCCCCCTCGTATTAATGTATATATATCTCGTGCGTGAAATTAGACAATGGTCTGATAGTGGGTAGAATAATAGACTCAACAAATAACAAATATCGCTATGATAGACTCTAACGTATAACTCTGATATCGTGTGAAGAAGTAAACTTTAGGCTTATCAGAACTCTACAAAATTGACTTGTAAGGTGAAATTTAGATCCCCTTACTATAAACTTGTCTCATCTACCTACTGTTGATGTGAAATCTTTAACACACACTCCTCACACTGAGGTAGTGTGGGGACTGAATATTAATGAATGATCCAATAGTGATCTGACAACAAATAGTACGATATATCCAACAAACAACAAATATTTCGATAGTAGGTGACACAGTAGACCGAACAAACAACAAATTTTTCTATGATAACTCATGATAATAATATCATGCGAAAACTAAACTTTAAGCCTAATTAGAAAATCTAAATGAGAATTTATAGTATAAATGAGAGAATTGAACAATCTATTGAAAATTGCACCACTTCTTTAAAGTGAAAACAAAATTGCACCACTTATTTTTCTTCTAGACTCAGCCCTCAGTATCTGTCTTATATGGTTTCTCAGTGGCATGATTACAGTGGACATTTCTGTCGCCAAAGTAGGCAGTGACCGATAAAAAATGTAGTTATTTTTCCAATTTATGAGGTATTCCACATGAAGCACTTCACTGTTGAATTTTTTTAACTTCATCTGGGAGTGTTGTTTTTAGGTGCAACACTTGTCTCTATTGATTTTGGACTCTAGCAGGTATAAGAGAGAAAGTTGGAGGGTTAGAGAATAGGGGAAAATAGGTGTTGAAATTAACATGTTACTATTATTATTATTTTTTTTTTTTGTGTGCTGATAAAAAAAGTTATTTGTTTTTTTGTTTGTACGCGGTTTGTTTAGTTGTGGTAAAAACTTAGGTTTGGTTACTAGGAGGACAGAGGAAAAAGACAGTGACAGGGTGAAGAAAAGTTACTGAAGCAGGAACGTTGATTTTATGGTGTTATTTTATTAACCTGTTTTTGGTTACCCACTTTTATTTAGAATGATTAAACAAAGTACAGTGTCTCTGCCGACGCAGTGAAAGAGCAGTGAGGTTTTTGAGGTTTGAGAGGAATGAGGTGAGTGTAGCATGACACGTGTGCTATCTATTGCCTCTGTTTGGTCCCCTTTCTCTATATGAACACGTGTGCCCCCCTATGCCATTATGCAAGCTACCTCTACTCCCTCATAAATATTCTTTCTTTTTTTTCTTTATTCTAATTTTTTTTATTGATAAAAATTAATTGTTAGTATTTAATTGTTGAGTTAGTTGAATTTAAAATCTGTTTTATTGTTATTTTTTAAATATTATTATGCATCGTTATAAATCTTACAACTCATATATATTAATATTTTAAAATAGGTTAAATATATTTTTGTCTCTTAATCATCAGTAAAAATTGAAATTAGTCTTTTTTCGAAATAATTTTAAATTAATTTAGTATTTCATATATAGAAATACGTAAATTTAGTCATTTAGACCAATTTTTTTACAAATTTATTTGACGTTTTAAACGCGTTTTTCAGCTAATATTGAAACAGAATTGTGTCAGATGATATAGACAAACTCAAATACAATCATGAAACATATTTGAAACATCAAATAAACTTAATAAAATTTAGTTAAAATAATTAAATTCATATTTTTCTAAAATTGAAAGAGTAAATTGAACCAAAATTTTCAAAAGTAACTGATTTTACTGAAAGTTAAGAAATAAAAAATATATTTAATTTTTTAAAATTCATCGTTCATCATTATATATATATATATATATATATATATATATGAAAATATAGTAATAAAATAAATACAAAAGTGGGTCCTCTTTTCTTTATTCCCTTAAACTATATTTTATAATTAGTTTTAAAGAAAGGAATTATTAAAGTGTTTTTTTAATCGTTTCAACTTCCTTTATACCTATGTTTTCTTTTTCTTTTCTTTTCATAGCTGAAGCAACACTACTTTTTAATTATTATATACACAAACCCTATACGTTTTTCATCTCCCAACAACAACACACGCAAATGAGGAATCCAAAGAAAGAGGCAAGGTTTTCAATGTGGATTGTCTGGCTGCACTAGGAAACTTTGTCCCATAACATATATTTGATTCTTTTAATAATTAATGTCCCAAAACATATTGTATAAGATTTTGCAATGAATTACATGGACATGAATACCCTTGTTCTTGGAATTGAAGAATCAAATTTAGAGTGCCTAAACAAAATTGCTCAAACCAATAAACCAACATCATATCAAAATCTTGTTCTTCTGGCAATTTATCATTTGTATTTGTTCTGGGACCATTTATTAAGAAAATGGTTTCTCTTGTCCCTGTCACAGTTTATTCAAAAAATAATTTGTGTATTTGGTGGAGAAAAATAAAAGTCTTAAAAATGGATAATAGAGTTGGAAAATTAATTTTATATTCATAGCCCATAATATGCTCTTCTCCTGTGTGTGTTTGTTAGACCTAATCCCAAACCCTAATCACAAAGTCTGATATAATAATATCATCTTATTATTGTTTTGTAAGCATAGATATTTGACCTAGTCATACCGTCAACAGTTATTAATGAAATAAAAGCAAAATATTTAGACATTTATTTAGAAATATTAAGAATTTAATTTCACCCCTTTTACGTCAATAAGTGAATTTGGTTATAAATTTATGGGTTAAATATATTTTTGGTTTCTGAATTTTGAAATTAGCTCTCCTTCAAAACTTTATACTAATTTAGTCTTTCGTCTTTAGAAATATATGGATTTAGTCTTTTTTATCAAAATTTGTAAAGTTTATTTGAAATTTTAAACACTTTTTATGATAATATTTGAGTTAACATTATAGTGAAAATGTGTCAAATGGTATAAATAATTCAAATATTATCATGAAATACGCTTGAAACGTGATAAACTTAACAAAATTTGGTTAAAAAAACTAAATTCACCTAGTTTTAAAGATGAAAGACTAAATTGATCGAAAGTTTTGAGGAGGGACTAATTTCAAATTTCACTGAAACTTGAGGGACCAAAAACATATTTAACCCTAAATTTATAGATTAAACAAATGTGCAAATGATAGATATTTTATAAAGAAAAGATAATTTTTAAAATCTCTTGGTAATTAGTTGTTGTTTCTAATTTGATAATTAATCTCTTGATTAAATTAGTGAAAATGTATTTAATACAAGAAATTGAAATAAAAATTATGTCTTTTGGTAAAGGTTCGTTTTCAATCTGAACATATTGAGAAGAAGAAAAATTAAAAGGTTAGATACGTATAATACAGGTACATATATATATAACTTGTGTTGACTCCTAAGTAACACCAAGATCTTAAATTAGTTGCCAGCTCAATTGAAACTATGCTTAGTTTAGGTTAAGTTGAATTGAAGTACTTGCTGGTTAGATGCAATTAGATAAATAAATAGCACTTTTATTTTTGACAAATTAATCAATGCTTACACTGTTAATTAATTGATTTCAAATTATGTCAAATGTATCGTTTGAATTTTTTTTATTACAAAAGTCAACAAATCATATGCTACACAATCATGACCTATATAATTATGACCAAATATTGGTGTGAACATTTTCATTACACGCTAATTAAATTCATTAGTTAAGTCCATTTTTCTCTGAGTACCATCGCATAATATTAAATTTATATAAAAAATGGATTTAGCTTGTCTTCGAAGCAAGTAAGTTTACTATTCTTCATTTAATATTTGCATGACAATAATTTTGTTGGTTTTAATTTTTTTTTACATATAGTTTAAATCAATGTTATCAAACTATATCCTCGTCCTTTACCCGAGAGATCAAAATTAATGATTAGTCCCATTTTTTAAAGTATGAAACATTTGTAGTATGACAAACTAAGTTTATTTTAAGAAATTTTAAATTTAATTAAACCTTTTCAAAGCACATACTTGAAAACCCTAAAATAATCACGAGAGAAATAGATTTATCGAAACAAGATTAAACATAAACACGGTTTTTGATAGTATAATCAAGTCAAATTGATAATTTTATTTGCCAAACGTGTGGCTATCTTAATATTAAATTAATTTACTCTGAGACACTAAAAGTATATAAACTTAAGAATAATATATTCATATACGAGAATTAAAACTAAGTTAAACTAGTACATTTATGGTTCTATAAACCATCACGAAATACTATAATTCTGAAAGACTTTCCAACCAAGAAAAATGAAATAAATTTATAACACTTCCATGTTCCATCCCAAACACCACTATATAAATGTCTTATTATCTGAGTACAGCTAGGTTCATGTCTCTTTGTGCGTACTCTGGAGAATTATTTAACCATTTTTTTTCGTATAAAGATAAGGTGATGTGATTGATAATGAAATCCATTAAGCATAATTTTAGTTTAGCCAAAACTAATTAATTACAAATTATTTTTATCAAGCTTTTAAAAGTATTATATTATATATCTAATGTATCTAAGACCATTTGAAAAATAATGTCGCTTCAATCCATTGGAACATTCGATAGGAATTGGTCTGTTTTTTGTTCATCGGGTCCTTCAATTTAGGATTAAAAAAATAATCATATGTACATTTTTTTTTTCTCTGGGGTTTCCCTAGACACATGTTATATATTAAATAGCTTTCCCCTTCTGAAAGGTGATGGTGATTAAGTAACAACGTGTCTCACCCGTTTAATATTAGAAATTGATGTTAAATAATGTTACACAAATGGTAGTATCATACAACTCATATTAACTTCATAGTCACTAAAAAAAAGTGTAGAGTTTTTTTAAATATAAAATGTTTTTAATATCATATAACTCATATAAAATATGTTTTTATCCTTTAATTTTTGATGAATTTTAGAATTAGTACATCTCAAAACTTTAGACCAATTTAGTCTTTATCTTTCGAAATATGTGAATTTAGTCATTTTAATCAATTTTTGTTAAATTTATTTTAAGCGCGTTTCATAATATTAAAGCAAAAATGTGTCAAACAATATAAATAATTCAAATATAATCATAAAATGCATACGAAACATCAAGAAACAACAAGAAACATCAAATAAACATAATAAAATTTGATTAAAAAGACTAAATACACGTATTTAAAAAAATAAATAAATAAATTAATCTAAAATTTTAAAATAGACTAATTTTAAAATTTAATTAAGATACACAAATATATTTAACCGAATATTCTTTTAATTGATACACAGATGCTATGTGGGTGATATTAGTAAAAAATAAGAAAAAGAAAATAACGTGTTACGTTCGTTGGTCGAATTTTCTAAGTCCACGTTGTTGTCATGTCAAGAAGTGGCGACACTAACGCATTTAGAAAGCAGCCAACTCATACGTCTACGTACCGAACGCGTGAGCTGTACAAACTAAAATGCCAGTCAGTGACTCACTGACGGTGGTCCAAACAAAAACTCCCTCTAACCCTATTCTCTTCTTCTTCTTTTTCTTCTTCTCTCTCACCGTAATTAATAATCCCACTATTAATTATTAATTAATTAAACAAAAAACCGATAATAATAATAACAAACACTCCCATTATTCGGATACAGCTCATCCCACCATACGCCTCCTTCTGCCGCAAGCTTTCTATTCTCGCTATTTCCACGCTCTCCCGAGGTTAATCTCGTAATTCCACCACAAAATAATATTATTATTTTTTATACTTTTTTACAAAAAAGGGGAGTATATTAATTAATATTTATTATTATTTATTGAATACGAAGAGAACGCAGACACAGAGAGAGAAAGAGGAGTGAAAAAGGTGATGGTTTTTGGAGCTTCTGCAACGTCTTGCTTTTTAAGAGCCACCTAATTCCGAATATCTCAGCCCAACCAGCCACCACCATTGCCTCCGCCACTACCACCACCGCCACCTCCACCTCCGCCGTCAATCCTTTTGTTGTAAAATCTCAATCCCTATATTTCACCATTCTCTCATTGCAGCAGCGTTAGCTAGCTACTCGCATTTTTCCATTTTTTCCGGTAAGTCGATTTTGCCCTCGCCGGTGTTTCTTCTTCGAGTGAATCATCCAATGCTGTTGTTTACTTCCTACATTTTTTTTAGTTGTTTTTGTTTTTCTTACAGAAGTTTGTGCGCTGTGATAATTTCTACTGTAATAAACCTCTGTTGCTGTGTGTGTCTCTTCGAGTGCCTTTTTTTTATTACTCGCCATTGCGGCGATTTTTCTTGACTTTTCAATTTTTGTCGGTGGCTCGAGTTTGTGCTCGGAGCGCTTCCAGTTCAACTTTAGCTCAGTGTTACATCTTCCTTGTTGCTAAATTAGAAAGAACGAAGTTGCAGAGAGTCCAATTCCGCCATTCATTTCCGAAGATTTGGTTCAATTTTTTCCTCAGATTTATTGTTTCCGTTTTCAGAAAATCTTGACTAATTTGGATCTAATTTCGAGTTTGTAATTTGGATTTGAATTAATTGGTATTAAATTGTTTCAGTTTAATCTGAAGTTTGAGTTCAAGTTGCTTTAAATATTCCAGAGAAGAGTTTTAATAGTGTTGTGGCTGGTAGTTGTGTTTGAGGATGCTTTGGTTTACCAAAGGACTAAGGTTCTTTTTCTTTCTGTTTTTAAAAAAATTCTGAAGAGGAAATGCATTTTTGTTCGAGTGTTCGGTTCTGTGATATCCTGGAACGAGAATATGTGAAGTGCTTTGGTTAGATCTTGGAGATCGCGGTTAGCATCATTGGCTTATGTTTGCTACTGTGTGAATGAATGCATCAACATCACAAATATAGTGACATGAGTCAATCGGGGACCCAAAATTGGTGCCAAATTATGAGCAATCTACAATTTGGCCTTGCCCTGTTGCACTGTTCGCTTTTGGTGTTGTGTCCTGTGTGCTTTCTATGGCCACCGACACTACCGACGAGTGCATATACCATATATACTTTATGTAGGCTTGAAAATGGAAGCCACTTGTGTGATGGTATCGTGGTGGCTTTTTGTGAAACGGTGGGATGATTGAGTATTCGGTTTGAGTTACTGTTTGGTGTGTAATAATACAGTGTGTGGGAAATTAGCAGTAGTACCCATTGGTTAAAAAACGGAAAAGGAAAGTAAAAGAAAAAAAAAAACTTGCTGTAGGTTTTAATTTCCACTGTTTTCGATTATAAGGTGTCCGTACTTTTCAATGGACCGACGCTGGCCATGGAAGAAAAAATCGTCGGACAAGGCTGTGATGGAGAAAGCAGCTGCAGAATTGGACTCTGCCGCGGGTGCTGCCAATCAGGTATGTATTTATTGTCGGTTCACTAGAGCAAAGAACTAGTAGTTTCTAATATTTCTGATCGAGGAAATTATCCTGTATGTTTTTTTCTTACCTTCTTGACTCACACGTGATGATTTTAGTTTTAACGAGTGGAAAATGTCCAAATTGGTCCCCCACCCCAAAATAGGGGACAATTTGATCCCTGTAAAAAATGAAATTCTATTTAGTCCTTCAAGATTTCAAACATGGGATGCTTTAGTCCTTTTGCCCATTTGAGTTAACTTTTACTAGGACAATTTGAGTCTTTGATTATTTTGTCAAGGACTAAGTTAGTACAGGATTAACTTCTTTAAGGACTAACCATATGCTTACAAGGGAGAGAAAATGACTGAAGAACTAATGTGCCCCACTTTTGTTATCATTCTTGAAGGACTATATGATTATTTTTTTTTTGGAAGGGGCTAAATTTTCTACTGTAGTTTTTTCAAAGGCTGAATTTGGACATTTACTCGTTTAGCCATTACATTTGTCTTTAATTTGTTTCAAACTTACGTATGATATTTGTTTTTGGGTAAACAAGAAGCCGAGCTACGTCCAAATCTCAGTAGAGTCATATTCTCATCTGACTGGTTTGGAGGATCAAGTGAAGGCATACGAAGAAAAAGTTCAGACACTGGAGGATGATATTAAGGAATTAAATGAAAAACTGTCTGCAGCTAATTCGGAGATAAATACAAAGGAAACCCTTGTAAAACAGCATGCTAAAGTAGCAGAAGAGGCTGTCTCAGGTATACTTCTTCAATGGTTCCTATTTAAAAATATTCAAAAGCCTTATTATGTAGTGCACCTTTTTTTTTTTTCTTGGAATTAATATTCGTTGAAACCCTTCAGGCTGGGAAAAGGCAGAAGCAGAAGCTCTAGCTTTGAAGAACCATCTGGAGTCTGTCACTCTTGCAAAACTCACTGCTGAGGATCAGGCGTCACAGTTAGATGGTGCGCTTAAAGAATGTATGCGACAGATAAGAAACCTAAAGGAAGAACATGAACAGAAATTACAGGAAGTTGCTCTCACAAAAACCAAGCAATTGGACAAGATTAAGGGTGAGCTTGAGGCTAAGATAGCAAGCTTTGAACAGGAACTCCTCAGGTCTGCTTCCGACAATGCGGCTCTGTCAAGGTCCTTGCAAGAGCGATCTAACATGATAATCAATTTAAGGGAAGAAAAAGCTCACGCTGAGGCTGAAATTGAGCTTCTTAAAGGCAACATTGAATCATGTGAAAGAGAAATCAATTCACTCAAATATGAGGTTCATGTTATTGCCAAAGAGCTTGAGATTCGCAATGAAGAAAAGAATATGAGTATGAGGTCTGCAGAAGCTGCTAACAAGCAGCACATGGAGGGTGTTAAAAAAATTGCTAAATTGGAAGCAGAGTGCCAAAGATTACGCGGTCTTGTGCGGAAGAAGTTACCTGGTCCAGCTGCACTTGCACAAATGAAGCTAGAAGTCGAAAGTCTTGGTCGAGAATACGGAGAAACTCGATTAAGGAAGTCTCCTGTCAAACCCCCTAGTTCTCACATGTCTCCTATGCCTGGGTTCTCCCTAGATAATGCTCAGAAATTCCACAAAGATAATGAATTTCTTACCGAGCGTTTGCTGGCAATGGAAGAAGAAACAAAGATGCTGAAAGAAGCTTTGGCAAAACGTAATAGTGAACTGCAGGCTTCAAGGAGTATGTTTGCGAAAACTTTGAGCAAACTTCAAAGTTTGGAAGCACAGGTTCAGACAAGTAATCAGCAGAAGGGATCTCCTAAATCCATCATAAATGAAAGCATTTACAGTCAAAATGCAAGCAATGCACCAAGCTTCATCTCCATGTCTGAAGATGGAAATGATGATGTGGGAAGTTGTGCCGAGTCTTGGTCTACAGCAATTATGTCTGATCTATCCCAATTTCCTAAAGGAAAGAATACCGAGGAATTGAGCATATCTGATACCACTAAGAAGTTGGAACTAATGGATGACTTTCTGGAGGTGGAGAAACTGGCTCGATTATCAAATGACTACGGTGAAGTTTCAGGCACTTCAAACAATATAGCAAACGAAGCTGTGACTGATGAAATATCAGAAGTCAGCACTGGGAAAGATGTTCCCTCTGACTCCCAAGAGAATAGTGATCCAAATCCACTGCCAAGTGAGGTGTCTTCTGCTGAGGAGTTATCAGCACCTGATCCCCAATCTGATGTTCCTAGCTTGTCGCTAGCAGAGCTTCAATCAAGAATATTATCAGTTTTTGAGTCCATGGCTAAGGATGCTGATATGGAGAAGATATTGAAGGATATTAAACACATTCTTGAAGATGCATATGGCGATTCAGTCCAGGACTCTGTATCTGCCGTTCCCCATGATGTCACGCCTTCTGATATTACGTGTGATAAGCAGGGTAACGCTGAAGATGTTGCCTTAAATGCGGAGAAAGAAGTTATTTCATCCCAGCAACCTCCAGAATATGTGCAGATAACGACGGATCTAGAAGCCGCAATGTCTCAAATTCATGACTTTGTATTGCTCCTCGCCAAAGAAGCAATGGCAGCACATGATATATCTTCTGATGGAGATGGAATAAGCCAAAAGATGCAAGAGTTCTCTGTCACTTTTAATAAAGTTACCTCCAATGAAGAAAATTTGCCACAGTTTGTTCTGGACCTGTCTAGTGTTCTAACCAAAGCAAGTGACTTCAGATTTAATATACTTGGTTACAAGGGTACGGAAGCCGAAACCAACAGTCCTGATTGCATAGATAAGATTGCTCTGCCAGAAAATAAGTTAGTTCAAGACGATTCATCAGGGGAGAGATATCAAAATGGTCATTCCCATATTCTTAATCCCTGTTCTGATCCTGAAATTCCTGATGATGGAAATTTGGCCTCAGGCTATGAATCAAATGCCACGACACAGAAGTTCTCAATGGAGGAGTTTGAAGAATTGAGGTTAGAGAAAGAGAAGGCTGTTGCAGATCTATCAAAATGTGCTGAAAATCTTGAACAGACAAAGTCTCGGTTACTAGAGACAGAGCAACATCTAGCTGAAGTTAAATCACAGATGGCTTCTGCTCAAAGAGCAAATAGCTTAGCTGAGACACAGCTAAAATGTATGACAGAATCGTACAGGTCAATTGAAACACGTGCAAGGGAGTTTGAGACTGAGCTTATTCATCTGCGAATGAAGACATCAGCTCTGGAGAATGATCTGGAAGATGAAAAGAAGGCTCATGAAGCAGCTTTGGCCAAACACAAGGAGCTAGAAGAACAACTACAGAGGTTGGACACTGAAATACTGAAGCTACACATTGACATGTTTTCAAATATTTTATGTGAATGTCACCTGCTGGTTCTAATTCTGATTGCTAATTTTCCATGCTACTTTCTGTCAGGAGTGAGAGCTCAGCTGCTGATAATGACATCAAGACTAAACAGGTAAAGCTGTAATCCCATTCAAATACTTGAAAATACTATTAAGTTGGAGAACCTTTAGATCTAAGTCTTACTTTCACAACTTTTTCTAAGAGATTATTTATAAGAAAAAAATTAAAATGAATTGAACTTTTTTCATAAGCTAAAAATAAGCTTATACGAAGAAGTTTATTTAAACTCAACCCTACTCATAATATGTAACATCAAAATAGGCATCTCAATCTAGGATTCTTGTGATGAGTAAGCAATCTAAGATTGATTTTTTTTCCTTTGTCATAGGAGAGAGACTTGACTGCCGCTGCTGAAAAGCTAGCTGAGTGTCAGGAAACCATATTTCTTCTTGGCAAACAGTTAAAAGCTCTGCATCCTCAAACAGAGCCAATGGGATCTCCTTATTCAAAGATTGAAGGCTTCACGGAGCGTGAACCTGATAGTCCAACTTTGCAAGATCAAGCAGAGATGGACAGTGCTACTTCTACATTTGTGCAAACATTGGGTGGAGATTCCCCTTTACATTTTACCAACAGTTTATATAGTCCATCAGATAACGACTCAATGTTTCCAGGCATATCTTCTGTACAGAATCCAAACCAAAGGCCTACCAAGTCATCCTCATCTTCAGCTTCTTCCACTCCAACGCCAGAGAAAAACACCAGAGGTTTTAGTAGGTTCTTTTCTTCAAAAGGTAAAAACGGTCATTGAGATTGAAGCATGCATGACCGATGGGAATTCCTGATTGAGGGAGCCACAGAACAACATCGGCATTTGGAAAGCATTCAGGTTCAATCTCCTTCATGATTTAACAGAATTGAGTTCTTGGGAGGTTTATCTAGTTAAAACACAACAGAATGCAATGGTTATTGGGTGGTTCTTGTATTTAATGGTTGTACATGGTAAACATATGTTTTTCTTCTTTTCCTTTCCATTGTTTTACTCCCTCTGTTCTGTAATTTAATTAGCAAACATTGACATAGCCTCTGAACTGTTACAGGATATGTTGAATATTGTTGTATTTCAGAAATTTATGCAGCATACCTTCATTCTTTGTCAACAACAATACGTTAGTGATTTTTCATGTAATAAATAGAAAACTAAAATAAGTTTTTCTTTCCTCCAATATATCAAAGGCAATGCAGAGATAAATCTGTTCTCAAATTGGTACAGGGAAGACTCTCTGTATTCTATTAATCACTAACGAAAATTAGAAAAAAAAAACATGCTTGAAAATGAGCCTCCAAGAGGATATAAAAATGGCTTTCATAGTGAAAGATTGAAATGGGCCAACCCTACCCCATTTGATTGACCCGAATGGTAAAAATGACTAGTGTGGCCTGACTTGGAAGTTGCTGAATCAGGTTAAATTGGTCCATTTATTTATTTATTTTCTTATATAAATGGGTTGAATCGTTTTAATATGCGAGACTCTGATCAAATTAGCACAAGAATTTCAAATTATTCCAATATTTTTTACATTAGACTTTTCAAATTTCAACCTTATTTCCGACAAAAAAGACAAAAATGAAATTTTAAATATTCCACCGCAGGAGAAGAAAATCATTTGATAAAGTTAATAGAAATCTTTTCCTTTAAACTTAAGTTATCTATCTAAGCTTTCTATAGAGAAAATAACTTTTTAGCGAGATAAATATAAGTTATCATTATTTTTAATTACTGGTCAAGTTAGGATGCATAAATTTGAATTATATGAAAATAGATTTGACTTTCAGATAAGAAAAAAAAGCAATGTCTCAGTTTTTAATTATAAACCTAAATTAAAATTTGTTTTTCTTTCTTTCTACAAGATTTGGTACCTTTTCTATTAATTATTCTTACAGTATGATATAACCAGTAAAATTATAGTTGTCAAACATTTGAGAAAGACAGATATTAATGATTTTTTAAAATATAAATTTTGAATACATCTATTTTTGTTTATTAAATTATTTCTTTAATTAGATGAATTAGGTAAATGGTATTATTCTCATGACACATAAGAAGATAGAGGTAAAACAAAACTATTATGATGTTGTGATTTTCAACCAAATTTGAATTTTAAATAAACGAAGTAATAAAACATTTCATTAAATATAGGCAGATGCATACACATAATTTCTAGGTATAATTACTAATTTGGTATCTCAACTTTTTCGTTAAATTCAATTTGGTATCCAAAACTTTTGGTTTGTTCCATTTAGTATCCCAATTTTCTAAAAAGATTCAATTTGGTTATCTTTGTTAAGTTGGAGTTAATACCGTGTTCGTGTCAAGCCATTAAATTTTTAATTTTTTTAAAAATTATTTTTTTTTCAAAAAATTTTAAAACTGCTAGTTTATCACCGTGTCACGTGAAATCTTACAATCATGACATGTGACAGAGATAATAGTTGTTTTCAATTTAGTACCCCAATCTAAAAATTTTGTTCAATTTAGTACCCAATTTTTTAAAATAATCCAATTTCGCCCTCTCCGATTTGAGACAAAATTAGTAAATAAGCTTAATTACAATCTATATATACATGTTACAATAACTTTTCTAATATATACATCAAATCATTTCACCTAAATACTTAAATTATTTTATTTTTTACATTTATAATTTTTTACACTTGTAAAAAATAAAATAATTTGAATATTTAGGTATAGTGATTTGATGTATAAATTCAAAAAAAATTATTTTAACATATATATATATATATATAAGTTATAATTAAACTTAGTTACTAATTTGGTCTCAAATTGGAAATGACGAAATTGAATCATTTTAAAAAATTGGGTACTAAATTCAACCAAAAATTTAAATTAGAGTACTAAATTGAAAACAAGTATTATCATTGCCATGTGTCATGATTGTAAGTTGCTATGTGGCACGATGATAAACTGACACGTGACAATTTTTAAATTTTTTGAAAAAAAAAAATTAAAAAAAAAATATTTTAAAAAAATTTCATGGCTTGACACGTGTTCTGTGCGGACACACGGTGTTAACTCCAACTTAACGGAAATGATCAAATTGAATCTCTTCAAATAATTGGAGTACTAAATTGAACAAACCAAAAATATGGGTAGCAAGTTGAACTTAGCCAAAAAGTTGAGGTACCAAATCAATAATTATACCTAATTTCTATTCTAATTGAAAAATAGTACAAAATATTATATATAACTTACAATACAAAACTAACTTAGGTTTTGCTACTACTTTATTGAATGAGTATTGAAACCTAAACTATCTGTGCATTTCAGAAAGACAAAAGACCTTAAATATCAAAATACCATAGGAGTTACGAAGGGCAGCATCGTCCTTTCGTTCCGTTCTCTACCTCCCAAATTCCCAATATTCCAACCCGCGCGCGAGAGCGCAGTGTAGGAATCAGTGTTTACTTGTTTCGCATATTCGTCTTCCTCTGCGTTTAGATTTGAGAGAGAAGTGAATTGGATAAGAGTTTTTTCGTTTCGGACGAATTGAATCTGAGTTCGTGACGGAAAGATGGGAGTCCCAGCCTTCTACCGGTGGCTGGCCGAGAAGTATCCGATGGTGATTGTGGACGCGATCGAAGAGGAAGCGGTTGTAATCGACGGCATTCAAATCCCGGTCGATGCGAGCAAGGAGAACCCTAACAACATTGAATACGATAACCTCTACCTCGACATGAATGGCATCATTCATCCCTGCTTCCACCCCGAGGATAGGGTAACATTTCTCCTCCTTCTTTAATTTCAATGCGAATTCCTCTCAATAACTTGTTTATTTGTTTGATGTTTTGTTGAATTTCGAGCATGCGAGTTTGACGATGGTTACGAGTTGTGTGTTTCGATGCAGCCTTCTCCGACGTCGTTCGATGAGGTGTTTGAGTGCATGTTTGACTACATTGACAGGCTGTTTGTTATGGTGCGGCCGCGGAAGCTGCTCTACATGGCTATTGGTGTGTGTTTGTTTCTTCGTTTTGATTATTTGTGATTTGTAATTTGTAATTGTGTTGTTTGTGTTGCTGCGGGGCCTATTTGTTATGTTTGGTTTGACTTGTAGATGGTGTTGCGCCGAGGGCGAAAATGAACCAGCAACGGTCTAGGCGGTTTAGGGCTGCGAAAGATGCTGCTGATGCGGTATGTGTTTTGGTCATTTTTAATTTTTGTAATCCTTAGTAAGGTTTTGTGTAGTTTTGGATTCTTTGGGTTTCCTAATAGACTTCATTCTTTCGTGTTTCTTAGAATGTAGCAAGGAAATATTATTTGAACTACAGATTTTACGACTAATAGGGAGAAAGAAAGAGAGAAGTAAAAGGTGTAACTAATGATGGAGAGATAGAAACAAAAAGTGATTGTATGAATAACATATCTCTAGCTAGCAATTGCCGTGGATTCTATATGAACGTACTCTCTTTGCTGTTATTAACAATCAGGTTCAATCAATTGCATACCACATTGGTGGGTAATTGAAAGCTTGAACTTTGCCGTTGTCCGGTTACTCATATTATATATATATATATATATATATATATATATATATATATATATATATATATATATATATAGTTCATACTCTGGTCTTCGTCTCAAGTATTTAACCATTAATCAACACACTTTTCTTTTTATCACAATTTTGTGGCTTTCTACATGTGCTGGTAAAATATTTCTTGATTTGGGTGGTAGGGTTATTATGATAAAATGTACGTTTTTTGTAGCTGTGTGGGGTGGCTACTGCTAGTGTTTCTTGCATTGATCCCTTTCTTTGAGGTTAATGTTGTTGCTTTCTTATGATACTGATGTTTATGTGAGCGACTTTAATCTGTCAAGAAATGGTGAAATATGATAAGATGTGTAGATATGATTTCTGCTCATGTTTGCCTGTTTTTCTATTTTGTGATAGGCTGCTGAAGAAGCAAGGTTAAGGGAGGAATTTGAGAAGGAGGGCAGAAAACTTTCTCCTAAAGCAGAGTCCCAAACGTTTGATTCAAATGTCATTACACCAGGAACTGAATTTATGGCTGTTTTGTCAATTGCACTTCAGTACTATGTTCATCTTAGGTTGAACAATGACCCTGGTTGGCAAAATATTAAGGTAGAGAGTTCATTTTATATAAACTGTCTGGCTGTGGCAATTGCGTCTCATGATGGGGAATCTTCACTAATGTCATGGTTTATGTTTGTGTCTGCAGGTTATTCTTTCTGATGCAAATGTTCCTGGTGAAGGGGAGCATAAGATTATGTCCTATATCCGCCTGCAGAGAAATCTTAATGGTTTTGATCCAAATACACGACATTGCCTATATGGTTTGGTATGCATCTTATTTCCACATCTTCTTACTCTTCAAAATTCAACTTTGATTTTGTTTATAAAGAAAAGAAAATCTAACTTCTTTTCTACTTTCACTGTATCTTTTTTGCTTGATTTAGCATGATTGTAATTAACAAATTCCTATGATGTGTTTGGATGACAGGATGCCGATTTGATTATGTTGGCATTGGCTACCCATGAAGTTCATTTTTCAATTCTTAGAGAGGTTTGTGTCCTATCGAGTTGTTCTTTGTATCTGAATTGGAGTTTATTAGAGTAGTAAAATAAGTATATGATGCTGACATGAAGAATGTTTAATATAAATTTTATGCAATATTTTTGGCTTCTTTCCATTAGTTGTTGTGAGTGATTGAGAATCATTGGTAAATAATGTGTTATTGCAGGTTGTATTTACTCCTGGACAAGACAAATGCTTCCTCTGTGGTCAGATGGGCCATTTGGCAGCAAACTGCGAAGGAAAGGAAAAAAGAAAGGCAGGAGAGTTTGATGAAAAAGGAGAGGCTGTCGTGGCTAAAAAGCCATACCAGGTCAGGATTTGTGATATGAAATTCCTATCTTATATTGAATACGACACTTTTTGTGTTTAGTCCTTAATTTTACTTCCTTTTTTTTTTTGTAGTTCCTGAATATTTGGACTCTAAGAGAATATCTGGAGTATGAGATGAGAATACCTAATCCTCCTTTCGAGTTTGATTTTGAATGCATTGTGGATGATTTTATCTTCATGTGCTTTTTTGTCGGCAATGATTTTCTTCCACATATGCCTACACTAGAGATTCGTGAGGTCTGGTATTCTATTTCTTTTTTTTCTCTACTACTGTATACTTGCTATGAATCAAATTTCAGGACTGCTCTTCTATTTTGTAAGCATTAATTGTGGATTTTTTCTTTGACTTGTAATTGGTATTGGACAAAAAATGGAGCGGTTTTTTTTTTTCTGGTTTGGGTTTTGGTACCTAACTTCAATAATTGGGTCAATTTTGAAAGTGATGGGTTTCTTCTATCTAAATAATGAGGAACTATCTATCTGGAAAGACTAAATTGTTGGGTCGAACAAGGCTGAAATGCTTTGAGGTGAAGCCCGGATAGAGTATCAAAATAATTTTACCTTGCGCTGAATTTTAAGTTAATTTCAAGCATGCGAGTGTTTTTGCAGGATTTTGTAGTTTACTACGAACACTATCTGAAAAGCTCAAGCTTTTACAATGAGGCAAACAAATGTTATATATTTGGCAAAAAAAAAAAACTTTAGAAGTGACTACCATACATTTTGGTATCTCACAGAACCAAAACACTTTTAAGATATATTGTATGGTCTAGGAACACTTTTAAGATATATGTATGGTCTATCTTTTTCAAAAGTAGTAATGGCTTTGAGATAACCTTTTCATATATTCTTTTCGGAAAATCTTTGAGAGTTTATAGTGACCAAAAAAATTCATGACGTATGGTGCTTTGTATTCAGTTTAGGTCAAGTTTGGTATTTGGATTTTAGGTTTAACTTTGAAATGTATTAATGAAACAATGAGTGAGGTATTATCACATCAATATGACCTTTCCTATGGATTTTGTGGTAAAATCATAGAGAATGTTATCTGTTATTCAAACCTCAATTCTATTTGATTTAATTGAGTAAAACAAAAACTGATTGTGAATTATTTTTAAACATTTTGCATAGCTTAAATCATTTTGCATAATTTGTTAGTGAAGATAAATGGATCCGAATTGTCTTGCTGTCTATACTTCAAGAATGCTCTCAATGTTGAGGCGGAAAGAAGTCCCAATCTTTAGCATCCTTTTAAATTTCTTAATTTTTTATGTAGTGTAGTAATTATTTTGTTATTATATTTGCCATGTATTAACTGACGTGAAGTGTTATGTTTATATGCTGATTTTTATTATGTAACTGATCTATTTCTTGGGAATTTCATTTCTTCTACATAGGGTGCAATCAACTTGCTGATAGCAGTATACAAGAAGGAATTTAGGGAATTGGGCGGTTATTTAACCAATGGTAGCACGGTATGTGGTATTAATGGTGGGGATCTGTGTGAATGCTGTGCCACTTTTCATCGACATATTCATTGACATTGTCTTTTTCTTTCCTGCCTCCTTTTAGATAAATTTGAGCAGGGTGGAGCACTTCATTCAGGCTGTTGGATCTTATGAAGATAAAATATTTCAGAAAAGGGCTCGATTGCATCAGGTTTGTTTAGTTGCTTTGCATCTACTCACCCTTTAAGGTTTACATAGAAAGAGTTCATCAATTTGTGCCTATTGGTAGAATGTGTTTGTCACACAATTGAGGAAGTGTGTCTGTTCAAATTTTGTCATAATTGACGGGAACATTTTTTAATAAGTGAGATAATTTTTTTTTACATCTATATAGTTTTCTTCTTATATATAGATATTTGACTGCATGTTTTGAAGTTATTCTTTGCATTTATTTGTCTGCATTCAGCGACAAGTGGAAAGAATAAAGCGTGAGAAGGCACAGGCAAGAAGGGGAGATGACACCGAGCCTCAATTTCAACCAGAGTCTTTAGTTGCAGTTTCACGATTCCATGGTTCTCGTCTTGCTTCAGCTCCAACACCATCACCATTTCAACAATCTGGGCATTATAACTCTCCAGTGTCCTCATCAGTTAAAAAATACCATAAAGAAACCTCTGAGAGGCCCCATAAAGTGGCTAGATTATCTTCAGGAGCCACTCTTGCTGCTGCTATCGTTGAAGCCGAGAGTAGTGTTGAAATAGAAGTATGTTTTCCTGCTTCGGGAGAGGCATTCTTTAGAACTAATATATGGTGGGCTAACCTATTATTGGGTATGAGCCTGGCGAGGAATTAGATGCACTTTGTTATCTTGTCAAATAATTGTTATTCTAAGGTTTTTACAATGATCTGGTTAGGTCCTCTGTGTCTTGTCTGAGTTTAGTATTCTTTTACCTTTCAGGAAAAAGATAATAAAGATGAATTGAAAACAAAATTGAAGGAGATACTTCGCGAGAAATCTGATGTATTCAACTCAAAAGATGCCGAAGAGGACAAGGTAAAAATGTAGAGTTCTTATAGTCTTTTTGTTTTGTATTTTAGTTTTCCTATGTATTTATGTTTGTTCATTGTTGTTTTTTAATAAGTAACAAATATGTGAAAGTTGTCATCCCTGTGGGTATTAGATTAAAAAATTTTGTTTGTTAAAATATTTGTTATGGCATTTTTTATTATTTGTCATGAATCTTTTGATTCACTATATGGTTCAATGCATGTTTTGGAAAATAGATCTTTTGATCCAATGTGGGGCAAATTTCTTTTTGTTGGTAATTTTATTAGTTCTACCATTCTAAAGACTGTAATTTATGTTGAGGAAATTTTGGGAGTTCGTTAGGATATCATAATGTTAATTAGATTGACGTTGAGTAGTTAAATTTCATAACGAAGGAACAAAAAAAATTGGAAGGACTTCTTAAATATTTAAAATTGGAAGTGTTTCTCAGTTTTATCTCCATTATTATATAACCTACTTGACCCTGTATTCACAATATCCTCACTTTTAAGGTTTTTTCAATCAAGTCCTGGACAAACCTTTGTTCAAAACATGAAATAGAACTGAAGAAAATTAACTGACATTTTAACCTTATAATTTCTCAAACTATGGATCTGCATTTATTCTTTATTTCCAAAGGACTTTTGAATTTGAAGTGCATGCCTCAGAATGATCTTTACTAATGTATGCATAGGGAATGGTTGGAGTTCTTGCCATGTGACCAATATAACAAGTTCAAATGGTAACATGGTTGCACTACCCTTCGCTTAGGCCTGTGCTAAACAGGAGCTAGGGAAATTGATTGGATGATAATGCTACATAGAACTGAGTTATGTGCAGAACCTTCTAAATTCTTTTTGAATCTAGGTGATAGCTTGCTATTTTGAGGAGCATGAGAGATGCATCTATATGTAAAGCTTGCAATTATGACTCTTGTGCAACACATGTTTAATTTTTACCTATGAGTATAGCTCATTCTAATATGGTCCTTCTTCTTGTATCACATTCTTAATTTTGTACCCGTATGTAAGGGACCAAATTAAGAATGTGTTGGACGTATATGGACCAAATCAAGGATGTGTAAGAAGGGAGTAATGGTGACAGGAACCAAATTTGCAATGTTTTCCATGTGTATGTACTGATTTAACATGATTTTATGCATACAGACTAAATTGAGAATTTGTTACATAATAGGAACTAAATCATATGTTTAACCTGAAGTTGTTTCACTTCATTTAGCTAATATTGCTGGTTTCGACAGATTAAGTTGGGAGAACCAGGCTGGAAAGAGAGGTATTATGAGGAAAAATTTCATGCTAAAACTCCTGAGGAACTTGAAGCGATACGGAAAGATGTTGTAAGTTAATGAATCAAAATTTTATTAATTTTTATTTTGTTAGGAACCTTTAATTGAAATGAAAAGAAGAGAAGTAAGATTGTTATTGAAAAGGATGAAAAGAACAATGAGAAAACTCTCCTCCAAGGGTTTCCCCTTCACAAGTTCTAATCTCTTATTTATATCTTACTATTTACATCATACTAACCCGTCTTACCAACTAACCCATTAATATTCTAACTATCTCACTCAATTGATTTCCCCTTCTTAAATCCTAATCATACACCCCTCCTTAATTTCCTCAAGATTGGAATTTGAAAACTGGAATTCCACACTGAAATAATACACTTCGTCAATTTTTCCCTGTTTGCGGGAAGACAACTACACCCATTTAGCTTTTGCTGGGAGAAACCCGCTGCCCTGCATGCAAGATTGGGTTCAGTGGCTCTGGTGAGTTCCAGGGCGAAAGCAAATTCTGAATAATCTGGACCTCTGGGTGTTGCTTAATTTCTCTTCATCCCTGTGACTCATGTCACCAGCGACCCAACCATCCAAGTTTATCAGCGTAAATCTACTTAAGCAATTCAATATAAGAATTGATTGAAAAAGTTTCAAACTAACATGAGAAAAATTTCTCTCAATTTTCTATTCATTCAAAAGAGATCTAGTGTGATGCTTTTATAGCCTATCCCAGAGACAAAGGGAAGCGACTCTTTTTGGTGTGTAGGACTAACACTAAGCCTAAAAACGCGTGTAGTTATGCGTGAAGCTTACTTGGGTGCTAAGTTCAAATTTCAAAAGGAAGTCACATCACACCTGTAGCATGTATACTGGTGCGCCTTTTTGGCCTGGAGAAGAAGGAACATGTTTTAAGCATGCGAATGGCACACCTAATGTAAAAATAGAGGTCCTTGCTTGTCTGCAACCTAACATAGGCATGGAAAAATACTCCTCAGTGATGCTGGGCTCTGCTATGGGCTGATGTCCATGTATTAAAACTTAAATTAGTTGGGGATATTTCTAAGCTTAGGTTAATTTGCATCTCTCTTGGCTTAGGTTACAGAGAGAAGTATAATTTCTACTGGAAACAAATTCTTCCAGCCTATGAAGCTCCAATCATTCCCTAATATCTCCTTCAACCTATTTAATTTTTTATCTTGGCAATCTCATTTTGTAGCTTCCAACAATTGTTCAATCCTATCTTCTCCATTGACTTTGATTGTTCATGGATTGTTGGTTGCCCCATTGGATCTTCATCATAGTCTATCTTTCAAAGATATGGCTACCATAATTATCTTTTCTATCTAAGCTGTTGGATCCCAAAGTATTCTTCTATATAACACTTTCTTGGCCTTTGAAGATCTGGCAGGTCAGAGCTATATTGTGATTCTAGATTTGAAGGGAGAGAGATAAGACTTTCATCGAATAAGATGAAAATAGCAACAACTCTGGAAGGGTTTCCTCTCACAAAAAGCCAATGCTCAATTTAAAATGATAACAAATCTGAATCTCCCATCCTTCTTCCCTATTTGTATCTAGCTAACCCCTCTAACATTCTAACTATCTTAACTACTAAAACCCCCCTCTTATATCCTATCAGATTCATTTGGAGATTTAGGTTTTCTTATTGCTTTCTATTTTTCAGGTCTTGAAGTACACTGAAGGCCTATGTTGGGTGATGCACTATTATTACGAAGGTGTTTGTTCTTGGAACTGGTAAGTTCCTTCTTTTGTTTCTTGCGATTAACTGTATAATCCTGAAATTATGTTGCCTTTCCTTTATCTTTACTTTGTCATCATGGTATTTTTCTTCCTCACCTATCAAATTTGTGATGACCTAGTTTTATGTTGAATGCTTCATTTTAACACTTGTTTGGTTGAACATAAAATTGTGTAAAATGTGATGCTTGCTTATTGTTCCTGGCCTGTTCTTTCACTGCTCTGCTGCAGTTTCTTGATCAAAGCCCTTTAATATTTTTGGTGAATTTGTGTATTAGTGACTAAGGTCCTTCAGGCCCGACTCTTGATATTATGTTAGCAACTGGTTCAGATTGATTACATAATATAATCTTCATTGGAAATTCTTCTGCTCTGACACAGTACCAGTGTGGTGGCAGAGTCCAGGAAAACAGAAAAAAAGTACACTCTTACTCATTGTAGAGACCATTGCTCTTCCTAAGGATGCCCTCCTACAATTTCTGACACCTCCCCGCCTTTCTTTTTCAGTCTATTATATTAATTTATACCCTAGTTAACTACTGTCAGTCTGGTACATGGTTATGGTACATTGTTCTCCCTACGGATGCCCCCTACAATTTCTGACACCTCCCTCCTTTCTTTTTCAGTCTGTTTATATTAATTTTTACCCTAGTTAACTACTGTCAGTCTGGTACATGGTTATGATATACACCAAGGGAATAAACCATCGTTATTTCTCTATTCCTCCTCACATAAACCTTCTTAATATGGGGTTTATTCTTTTTGATTGACTTTCGTGCTTTTAGCAGAAAAGAAGATGCTAAAATTTTATGGTAATCTAGATATAAATTTACTTTGAAGTGTATTTTTATGGGATTAATATTCGGGGAAGTAAGCTCTTATTTTATTTAATATTTGTTATCTACCTGGTTCTAGGGAACATAGTGGGATAAGATTTTGTTGTTGTACCAACTTGGTTCCCAGTATGGCTGCTCATGTTTTGTTATAATGTTCAGATCCATAAGGTTGCATGGTTTACTATTTAGCATCCTTGTTTCTTCTAAAATGTCATGCACATACATACCTATTTTCTTTCTGCCCCACAGCCATTGTTCTCTCTGCTGTTTTCTGAGTATCTTTGCCCCCCTGTAGCCAGTGCGCTCGCCAAACATTCCATACATTTTTCTCTCAATCGGCTGCCACACTCTGTGTATTGTTTCTTTGTTTCCTGGCAAGCATTGTGATCTCCTTCCATTTTTTTGCTCTTGAACAGCCGCCATGCCCTTTGACATTTTTAGCAAACTTGACACAGATGATACGTATGCTTCAAGTTGAGGGAATGTTAAAGATATCAGTTCCTTATTTACTATGTCAGCTCCAGCAACCAACTGGCTGACATGATTCTCTCAAGGGGTTTTGTGTATTTAACATTTCTTACAGGTTTGTCTCATATGGCACATATGCTCCAATTTGAGAGTGAGTGTTAGGAATATGATTTAAATTTATATTAAATAGGGAGGAGATATGATATGATTCGGTAGGAAAATATCTGACTAATAATTCCCATTATTAAATATTGATTTTGTTTCTTATTGTTGTATTAAGAATACTCGTGTACCCAACACAATTTAGAGCAATCGTTTCCATAAAAATATTTTTTTTTAAAGATCTCTTCTCTCATTTATTGAGTCTCTTTTTGACTTTGTAATTCTCAGTAGATTCCGACCAGTAGGGAAATGTGTTGTTAGCACTCCTCAGACAAAGTCCTTTGTTTGAAAATATTGGAACAAAGGCTGTTTTATACCTTATATACTTTTATCTCGCCATCTATGTTTACAATATTAATCACAAAACAACCTAAATTAACAATTTATAATGTTTGCTGTCCATCACTGGTAAGGCCACAAACATCTATCCTTTGTAGACCTAACTGGGTGGGGAAGCTTGTTCTGTGGGTTACGTTTTTTAGATATACTAGTAAGGAAACACAGCTAGGGCATGAAGAAAAATATATATTTACTTCTCTTGCCTGTGAATTTCAAGTTGTTTAGAATCCAGATTGCATCTACAAGAATTCCAAGTCTTATTTTACCAATTTTATTGTGTTATAAAATAGGTTTTATCCATATCACTATGCCCCCTTTGCGTCTGATCTCAAGGACCTTGGTGAACTTGATATTAGTTTTAATCTGGGTACCCCATTCAAACCATTTGACCAGCTTCTAGGGGTCTTTCCTGCTGCAAGGTTTGCTTGCTACCCAACTTACTATTGTTGTTTGCACTCTAAACTCTATTAGTGTAATAACATTGGTACTATGGACATATCTGCAGCTCTCATGCTCTTCCTGAGCCGTATAGGAGACTTATGACAGAACCAAACTCACCTATCATTGATTTTTATCCTGTTGGTATGTCTTTATCAAAGTCTATTAATTTAAGTTTTAGAAGTTCTACTGTGTTATCAGTATTGATCCCTACTTAACATTAATGTTGTCTCAGATTTTGAAGTTGACATGAATGGAAAACGCTTTGCTTGGCAGGTTCGATCCAAATTTATGTTGCCTGCATTTTTTTCTTTACTATTTTCTAGATATGGCTTCATCGCAGTTGATTATATCTTCCTTCCTCTTTACAGGGTATTGCCAAGTTACCTTTTATTGATGAAGGGCGTCTTCTTGCAGAAGTTCAGAAGATTGAAAATTTTTTAACAGTATGTCTTGGTCTTCCTTTGAGCTTAAATGCATGCACATCTGGTTCAATTTGCTGTTCTTAATTCATCTCGCATCGTAAATGTTACTAATTTATAGCTTATGTTTTTTCTACATCCTATCTCTATTGAAAAAATCAAAAGCCAGAGGAAAAGCGACGGAATGCTATAATGTATGACTTGCTCTTTGTGAATTCTTGTCACCCTCTTTCTGCATGCATAAGTACACTGGACAACAAGTGTAAAAACATGTCAAACAGTGAACGGGCTTTGGTGAAGGAAAAAATCAATCCCATAGAAAGGTCGGTGCATAATGCTTTGCCATTTTCTAAGCAAATTAGCTTATGTTATAGTAGTGCATTTGTTGGAACATCATTTATTCTCACGCGTCACAACATGTCTTGGAATTATGATGTAGCAATAATATGAACTTTGAAGTTTTATGGAATATACACATTGAATTTAAACCCTTAAGAAAAAAGTTGAGGCCTTTGTTTTTCAAATGTATGAAATGGTCAAGTTTGTTTACTTCATAAAAATTTAACTTTGAAAAGACATTTTTAATATCCTGCTGGACTATCTTCTGATTTTATTTGGGGATACATGCAGTGGTGGAATGAATGGTTACTTATCTTTATGCGGTGGAGAACCTTGCCCTCCTGTCTTTAGGTCTCCTGTTGCCAGCATGGAAGATATCATGGACAATCAAGTTATGTAAGTCTGTCGATGCTGGGTACTATTCAACAAGAACACATCTTATGGTCTTGGATCTGTATCTCACCGTGATTTATCTATTTTCCTTTTCGTTCCTTTTTGCTCAGATGCGCAATATATAGACTTCCAGATGCTCATAAACACATTACCCGACCACCACAAGGAGTTAAATTTCCTAATAAGGTAATAAATTTAGTAGCAGATCGTTGTCTGTAACCTCTAATTTCCAACTCCCTTTCCCAATTTAGTTTTTAATTTCAAACGTTGCCACATTAAGACCCTGTTCTGTTTAAAGTAGAATATACTTATTTGTGTTTTGTCTACTTATACTGTAATGTTGGTGGAAAAATGAAAGTATATGCTTTGTGTACAGTCTGTTACCATTGGGGATCTAAAACCTGAACCTGTTTTATGGCATGAAGATTCGGGTAGGAGACATCACACTGAAAATGGGAGGTAAGGCTTTCTTTTGAGTTAAATTTATGATTTATTGTTGTATTGCATGCACAGCATATCCAGTCATCTAGTTGGCTGAAACTGAGTGGGGATCTGGTTTTGTATATCAGGAGAAACCACCCTCCAGGGTCTTCTGGTCGGGAGCTTGGAGATGCTGCACACAGACTCGTTGTGAATTCCTTACAGATGAAGGTTGACTCCAATGGCTACCGTCACCCACATAATGGACCTCCTATATCTTATCCTGCACCAATGGGTCATCGACCACCGGTGTCTTCCTATGGTTACGAATCACACCCAGGATACGTTGCAATGCCACCTGTTCCTGCTCCCTCACTCCATGGCAGACCCCACTTTGCACCTTACAATGCTCAGCAGTATGGCTATAATCAACAATACCTACCTCCCCCGGTACCATACAATCCTCATCAGCCATCAAATTCTTACGAAAGAAATGATTATCAACACCCTGGATCACATCATTATGAAAGAAATCAGCATCAGGGTAGTGGGGGTAGGTATAATCAGCATCAATCCTCAGGATATAATCAGAACGCCAGGTTTATCAACAATACGCAAGGTGCATATGGTAGTCACCATCATGATGTTAGTCATCATCACCAAGTTATTCACCACAACCCAAACTTCCAACCATCTAGAACCCATCAGAGTTGGACTCCGCGAAACAATCAGAGTGGAAACAGGGAATATGGTCATCATTCCTCCAATCAATTTTCTTTATTAGATAGAAGAGGAAACAGGAATCCAATGCCACCACCTGGTTACGATCGCCAATAGCCTCATTCGGTAAGTTGTTGTACCATATCTTTTTTTTCTTCTCTCAATTAGTTGAGGTTTCTGACTTGTACCTGCATTTTCTCCTATTATCTCTACCCTAGAACACAGGTTGTAACATTTTCCTTCTTTATAGGCTATTCAATTCAAACATATACTTTTGTTTTCGGCTTGTAACTCTTGTTTCTTGTTTAGTCCAATGCGCCGTATCAGTTAATCCGTTACTTGATTCAATTCATTCTTGTTTCCCATTAATTTCTCTATTATGTTGGCCTGTAAACTTGTTAAGTTCGTATAGTTCTTAGAATTTTTCGTTCTTCTCTTTTTGGGCAATCCAAACAGTTAAACCAAGAAGCATTTAAGACACGAAGAACCGCATCTATTATGTATGGCCAAACACGATTATTTTCAAGGATATTGCTTGCTTTTTAGTAATGTGTTAGACGTGCCCAACACAACTCTTTGGGTGCCAATGAATTAACTTTTTGTTAACATGATCGCGAATTGACTCGTTCAGATTGGGACAAGTTCATAACCATAGTAAAGCAGCATGGGGAATCATGACATAATTGAATTGTGTTGGGTGATTAAGAATGATACAGATAGATTGTCATAAATTTGAGTATCCTAAAAAATTAAATAATAAGAAGGTTTTTAAAAAAGCATCTCTTTTTTTGAATTTTCACAAAAACTCAAAGGCCTTTATTGAAATTGAATAATATCAAACCATCTATATTTATTTTTATTATTTCTTTAAAATAGCATATTATTCATTGCTTAAAAATGTTATTAATCTTAGTTTTGCAGTCTTACAATGTCACGTACTTTTAAACACTCCACACAAAAATTTGCTCCGTTTATGGTAAATGTTAAAAGTGCGATAACCTTATTTTAAACAAGTCTAGTATGTTACTTAATATTGCTGAAAATAAGTTTACTTAATATTATTACTTTGATTTTTTTTTTCATTTTCTCTCTTTTGAATCATATTTTTTTAAAATAGCACAGTTTGTGTGAAAATGAATATTTATATAAGTAATATACCATCATTTAGTTGAATGTTGTAGCTAATTATATCATAAATGATTAAGAAAATTATATCATAAATGATTAAGAATTTAAGTACGAGTTCAAAGTACCATTTCTATAAAAATAATAAAAATGAGTATGATTTAAGAAGAAAAATTCACAAATATGTAGTTATAGTGTGTTTGGATGATATGAGAGTAATTTATTATTTTATAAATTTTAAATGTTTTGAAGTAAAATAAATTTTTGGATAAGATAATTAAAAGCAAATTAAAATTAAAAAAACATTTTAAATAACTAAAATAATAAAATTTAAAATAAGTAAAAAAAGGAAATTCAAATTTCACACTTTGTTATTCCCTCTTTATACACACTATATACACAATTTTATTGAAAAAAAAATCAAATTATCAAATATTATTTAAATATTTATTTTTGACTAATATCTTGTATTAAGTGGAGATATCATGTTTACACACTTTTGGATTGATGTGAAACAAAGAGGGGAAATTGAAATCAAAGTCTATTACAACACGTGAGCATAAAAAAATGTTATTCTTATTTCTATCTTTTGATGTCTACACATTTTTAGATTGATGTGAAACTAAGTGGGAAATTAAATCAAAATCCATTAACACATATCAACACAAGGAAAAGGCCACACAATTGTAACTTCTAGACAAACTTTTTTGTGGAATATGGACCGATTGCTAATTACATCATCAAGGTAGCTATTAGTATTATCAAATATTGAATCAGCTTTTATATTCTTTTGTCTTTTCTTTTAATTGTTTAACCAGGAGAAACGAAATGAAATGAAAAAAAGGGGTTAAATATATTATTGGTCCCTCAAATTTCAGTGAAATTTGGAATGAGTCTCTCTTTAAAACTTTTGACCAATTTAATCCTTCATCTTTAAAAATGTGTTAATTTAGTAATTTTAACCAAATTTTGTTAAATTTATCTGACATTTCAAACGGTATTTCATGATAGTATTTGAATTGTTTACATCATTTGACACGTTTTCACTTCAATGTTAATTCAAATATTATCATAAAATGCGTTTAAAATGTCAAATAAACTTAACAAAATTTGGTAAGAATGACTAAATTCACACATTTTTTACAATAAATGACTAAATTGGTATAAAATTTCAAAAAAAGACTAATTTTAAAATTCACTGGAAGTTGAGGGACCAAAAACATATTTAAAAAAAAAAATCTCTAAAACTAAAAGTGTTTGATTCCCACATATCAAGCCTTTTCATAAAGAGGGGACAAAGCTAGAACATAAAGACACTGGAAAAAAGATGTTTTTTTTATGTTCTTTCTTTTGAATGATTTTCATCAACTTTACCCATTTTCTTAGTTTATAAATTATAATGGTTCAAACACAACTAAGATGGATGAATTGATTGTTAAAATGATTTTTTTTTTAATATTAATATGAAGAATTTCATACAGTGTTTAATGGTCTTTAACAGTGTCAATAAAATAGAATTAAATAAAATATTAAAGAATTATATTTGTTCTATTCTTCTCGAACCTATATTCAATTTAATCCAAACAACTTAATTCTTGGTGAATGTCTAATTACAAGATAATAAATACAATCAATTACCTAACACACCAAATACTTGTGGAAGAATTCTGAATTCAAAATACAAGAAAACTAAAGTAAAAATATCACGTGTAATATATTGATTTACAACTAAAAAAAATAGAATCTTGAACATTATTCCTTAATGAATTTTGAGAAAATCAAAGTTGATTTTATCACTTGAAAATATATCACTTTGGCACTTTTTAATATCAGAAAAGAAAAACCTGTATTTTTACTCTTTTTTAGAAATATTATGTTGTTACAAACTATTATAACCGACTAATATTTAAACATAATTGATTAAATTGTTCATTTAAAAATTCTAAAAATAATTGAGTTAGATAGAAATTGATTATTAACTTAATCAATTATTTGCATAATGATAAGTTCTAAAAACTACTTGAAATAATTGATTATCCCTTCGTTTAATTGATTAAATGTGTAAGAGACTAACTCTAGATTTAAGTAAATTAATTGATTATTTTCGTATATGAATAAATTAAACGAAGCCTAAAGATAACTTTATTATATTTTATTGTAATGGATTATTTTGTTATCAGTTTAAAAACGTATTTCCTAACTTGTCATAGTTGATCATATACTAAATCTAATTAATTATTTTGATTATGAAAAAATTTTATGTTCTTCGAAACACTTTGAGTGTGATAATTCAAATTTTACAAACATTAAACTAACCTAATAACATTTGTAGAAATCTTCAAGTATATTTTGGGTGAGGAAACATCATCAAAAACATAATACTCGTAAAAATATATATATATATATATATATATATGTTATTAAGTTTTTTAATTCATCTAAACTGAATTGCCATGTCAAAATCAAATGAACCAAATGAATGGCTGCGAGTTTGAAAAACATGATACATGGAATATAAAACATTTTAAAATTCATTGTGTAATAATACAAATCTTAAAATCAGAATATGAATAGATATATTCCTACCTAAATATTTGTAGGAAAAATAAAGTAAAACTAGAGCATATACTCTCTTTTTTCTTATTAGTTTATAAAGAAAATATATAGACTAAGTTTAATATGATAAAATCAAAATTATCTATTTTTGTTTCTTATTGCTTCTTAATTTGAATTGAGTGGGATATATTCACGTGTGTCTCTTGATGTGAGAGTGATGACTAATTAGATATTCTATTTTAATTGGATAGCTAAATTTGTTATTTTTTTTTTAAACGACAAACACAATAATTGGTGTATGATTAGTAAAAATCTCAGGCTTTTATCTCTTACGTTTAGTTCACGTTAAATCTTTAATACATCTTTTTATGTTATGGTATTTATATATCATGAATGGAATAATAAATTTAATAAACAACCAATTTTGTTAGAATATGTTTTAACAGGATTCAAATATCATGTTTAAAAATGGGTATAATTCTAATTTAACTTTATAAACTTGGTCTTAAAGATGAAGTTTCAATCACTCATAAAAATAATTTGATTTTATCTTTAGTCAATATAAACTAACACAGTAACGATGAAAAAAAAAATCTCAAATTATTGTGAAAGTAAGAAAAATGTATTGAATTATATGAATATTCTCCTAACCCTTTTAAGGGTTCTTATTCAAGTTTTATAACACTTTCCCTTGTCTCTTGTCACTCACTTTGTCCTTTCCTTTTTGTTTCTCACACTTGCCATCTTCTTCATTTGTCCATTGAATAAGTCACCATTACATGTTTTCTTCAATTATTACTCTCCTTAAAATTAATTTCCAAGAAAAAGATGAACGTGACAAAAATGATAAGCATTTATTCATTGACTTTGTTGCATGTAAATAAGTAAAGTTAGTTTGCTAATTAAAAACTATATTATTAAAAGTTCAACCACAATCTCCATAAGAACATACTCCCCCTTAATCTATGAGGATGGTACAAATAATTCACCATTTAAGTATTTTTATAATCTAAATTTAAATTATTTATTTATGTTGAATAGAAAGAAACATCACAAATATAAAATATCTTATGGAAAAAAGAAAGATTAATTTTAAACATTTTGAAATCATATAAAGGATAAGAAAAACTAGACGTGTGAAATGTGTGTCTACTAGTGAGTTAGATTATTGTTTATTATAATATAATTAGATTATTAATTATTTTTATACTTTTACATACCTTCTTATTGGATATACAAATATTTAATTTTACTATATTCAATAAAATGATTTTTTTTCTCTTTTTTTGTTGTGAATTAAGTGAGTCTAAATTCTCAATTGAATTTGCAGTGTTACTTTTTTTAGTATATCTTTAAAATATATTGATTTTGATATATTTCAAAAAAATTATTTTAAAATATTAAAATTAGTAATAAGACAAGACAACATAAAAAAAAATCATTAAAAAATCCAAAACCAAACTAAATTGATATCAATCAAACAAATAGCAAATGGATGCAATTAGTTTATTGGAATGATAAAAAATATGCATTATCAGTTTGTATTTGAATTTATTAAATAAAAAATGAAAAAGAAAGAATTTCGTGCTCATAAATGGAAGTGGCTTAAAATAATTGTAAGATAATTCTAACAATGTTTATTTATTTTATCCAGAATTTCGTGCTCATAAATGGCGAATTGGAACCCACTATTCAAAATTTTGTTCATTTCAACGAGTCACAATCGTAACCTTTCTATATCAATCTTTTAATTGAAAGCTCTAGTGCAACAACAACAACCCATTACTAATTCTTGCACATTATTATAATTAATGGGTAAAAACAAAGGTTTATAATTGCAAAGCTAGATTTGTGCTAAAGTCAACAACTAATCCACTAGAATAATATTATAAACATGTGAACCAAATTATACCATCCAATTTTGCTCAAATTATATAATATGTTTTTTTTTTGGTTAAATATGTTTTTGTCCTTTAATTTTCATTAAATTTTAGAATTAGTCTATTTCGAAACTTTGGACCAATTTAATCCTTCATCTTTTGAAATACGTGGATTTAGTCCTTTTAATCAAATTTTGTTAAGTTTATTTAACATTTCAAACCGTTTCATAATAGTATTTGACTTAACATTAAAGCAAAAATATGTCAAACAGTATAAACAACTTAACTACAATCCTGAAATGTATACAAAACATCAAATAAACCTAACAAAATTTGATTAAAAACACTAAATTCACGTATTTCGAGAGATAAAGAACTAAATTGATCCAAAATTTCGAAATAGACTAATTCTAAAATTCAATGAAAGTTAAGGGACATAAACATATTTTAACCCATGTTTTTTTTAAAAGCATAACAAAATTATTTTATTAAAGAAAAGAAAATTCAAGACTTTAAGGTAAGATACGCTAAAGCAATGAAAGATTAGAAAAAAAAAAACTAAAAATTTAATAAAAAAAATCATTATGCTAGTTTTGTGTTTAAAATAGTATCAATCCCTTATTTAAATTTAACTCGGATCTTATATTGTGTCTTTCCAATAAATCTTCTCTAGCAAATTTGAATTTACAACTTTATTTAAAGTATTTAACTACAAAAATCAAATTTGTGAATATTTTGTATCTAATAGTTGTAAATATATTTAATTTGAGTAAAAGAAAAATATATCAAATAACTTGAATTTATAAAAGGTAAATAATTTCAGTAAAACATGTAGGTTATGATGTTTTTTTTTGGACATTCATGTTAACAGAAATTTAAATCTAATTTTAAATGAACACAAAGGCAAAATTTAAACACGGTTTCTGAATTGGGAGAAATAAACACAAACTTGAAATGATAATACTGAAAAAGTGATTTGCAGAAAAGATGAATTAAAAACACCACTTTCGAAAATAACTTCAATTAAAAAAAAAGAAGGTGAGACGTGTGAATGATCGTTGAGAATTTAATAAATAAAAAAGTAAAACAATAAAAACATAAGTTTGTACAAATAATGCAATAAATATAAATAAGGAGAACTAAACTATTACAAAATTAAATATAAACAACTGAAATAAGTAAAACCGAAAGTTGTGAAGAAAGACAAAATCACACTCTTTTCATTAGTTATCGTTTTCTATTTATTAGAAATTTTGTTTGCTCTCATTTTTGTCCCCTTTAAAATTAATTTATATTTTATAGAGATAATTTCCACTTGTCCTTATTTGTATAAAGACATATTTTCCGGAGTCACTATCTTTATATTTAACACAATTTCTATTAAAATTGTTGGAAGTCTCACATCGATTAGAGATAAAATCAATTCACAATATATAAGTGTGTACAATTTTCACCTTACAAACTGGGTGGGTTTTATGGGGTTGAGTTAGGCTTAAAACTCACTTCTAACATGGTATCAGATCTAAGTTAGAGTCTATTCTAACGAATTTTCTTAGACATTTTGTTTCACCCACTAATGTTTTTCCCACGCACAATTTTGTGGGGTTGAGTTAGGCTTAAAACACACTTTTAACAAATATTTAAATAATAATTCATTCATAAGTATATACTCATCCTTTTGAATTTTTAATAATTATTTTTTTATACATTTAATTAAGTTTTATATTCATGATGAATTTGGATACTTTTGCGTTCAATACACCAATATGAATGAAATTTGAAAACTAACATATGCACACAATCTATAAGCAGCGAGAATTAATTAATGAGGGAAATGACAAGTAATTAATTTTCTTGTGTTGATGATAATTAGTTGGTAATTAAGAAAATACAAAATGTGAGACAAATGACTTGATTTGTATTGAGAAATAAATATGAAGGTTCATCATCTTTGTTTTGGGAAATGTTTATAACTGTTGATCCATCTCCCAACTCAGCTTCGGTGCCACACCACTGTGCTTCGGCACATATTCCTGCTAAAATTATCAAATAAAAAAGGAAAAAAAAAATGAAATTTTTTATTACTTTAAGAAAATGGAAAAATAAAAGTAAAATGAAAATTTTGATACCTCAAGCTTGGACATGAGGTCTTGGGCAGTTTGGGCAGAAACAATAATGTGACGGGCAGCTGGTGTAATGAAACCTTCGTCTACAGCATTGTCCATGAATGACAACAACGAGTTGTAGTACCCATCCACGTTCAACAACCCCACCTGCCACCATTTTTTTTCCCTTAATCATTTTTTCATTTACACACGATAAAGATATAAAATTAAAATTCGTCTATATTCTAAATTTTAATACATTTTAGATTTTAAACGGCATTCTAAATTGATATACATTTGAATCGTAACATATAAATATTGTAAATAATTCAAACGCTAAATCCAACCCAAATCCATCTGATAACAACGTTAAAAACGACGATCGTATCTCCAAAGTATCATCTGTTATGAAATGTGGAACTCTATCACGGTTTTACGATTTTATCCTAAGAATGAGTCTTGAAAGATGAAGAGAAGGAGGAAGAAGTATTTGAAGTGCGTTTCATTGTTTGACCTCGATTCCTAAATGATATGAGATTTATTGGATATATCAAAACAATTATATTAATTTAATTTTAAGGTTTGAAAATTCAAATATATCAAAGTTTAAAATAAAAGAAAAATTGTAATTTGAAAAAAAAATAATTTAGCCTTATAATCAAAACATCCATTCATAATTCATATGTGTGTGTCACATTTGTAATGGCTTTAAGTCTTTTCCATGTGTGCCCAACTTATGGACTTTGAATAATATATATAAGTTTCTACTGTATATACACTTCATTCCACTAACGAATTTCTAGCACTTCCTTAAATACTAATAATTAATTAAAGAAATTAAGTGATTAGGTTTTGGATGTCTCACGGGTTTATCGTGGATTCCTAGTTGAGCCCAAGTGATAACTTCAAGTAGTTCTTCCAGAGTGCCATATCCACCTAAAATAATTAAAAATAAAAAACAATAATTAACCACTTTTTCTACCTTAAACAGTGTTGTTGTTACAGTATAGTATAACGAGATCAGAATTTTTATTAATTTTTTTTTGTAATCTGCTAAACATTAAAAATATATTATATAAATATTTTAATAAAAAAATTAATAATAATCGGTATATTATAAAAATACAATAAAAAACAGTAAAAAAAATCTTCAGAGAATCAAATTCTAATTCTAATATAACTATCAGATGAAATAATGCATGAATAGAACCTTCATAAGAGGTGCAGGAATCTCATTAATTGCAGCATACAGTTGACAGTTATGATCCGTTACTGATAAAAAGATATCTTTAGAAATTATTTTCTCTGCGCGGAACACGGACAAAGATATATATTCGGTATTTTTTTTAATTAAAGTTCCCAAATCATAATAACTTCAATAATAATGTAGCAAAAGTCTTTTTCATAACTTAGGAGAGAGTTCTCTGTCATAGTTCTCTGTCATGTGCATCAACAGAAACTTTTTGCATTGGTGATTGAAATATATACATATAAAGATTGGTTTGAGATGCTTAAGAAAAAAACACATCCATTTATTATTTATTTATTATATTGAAGATGTTACATTATATTTTTTTTAGGTTTTATATAATAAATATAATTTATGTATTTTTAATTAGTTTGAAAAGAAGAGAAGAAACCTGGGAGAGCAATGAATGCATCAGCTTGTCGAGCCATTTCTGCTTTGCGTTGATGCATTCCTGATACAGCTCTAACTTCTCCAACTGTTTCTCCAGTTATCTATTCAATTTATTTATACTTTCTAATTAATTAATATATATAAATTAATGATAAATTATTTATTGAAAAATAAAATACCTCTCTTGGCATAAGAGTTGTGGGAATGACCCTGCAATTGTTGAAGATGGTGAAATTATTAGGTGATACATGAAAAAGAAAGAAAGAGATATATGAAAAATTACCCTAACACGTGGCGTCCACCATCAAACACCACTTGTGAGATTAACCCCATCAACCCAATGCTCCCTCCTCCATAAACCAAATCGATGTTCTTCTCCACCTGCATTCATTCATTCAATCTCATTTCTTAATCTCTCATCATCTCATCAATCTAATAACCAATAACCTTAATTCAATCATTTCTCGTTACGAAAAGATTAATGTTAGGACATTATTAAAAATCTAAGTGTGAGTCTAAGTCTCACATTGAGTAAAAATAAGAAAGTTGAACACTATATAAGAGTTTAAGACTCATAAACCCATCGCCTTAAGATTTTGGGTTGAGAGTGATGTCAATGTCTTATGTGGTTGGACTCATGTCTCATTTGTGTTTGTTCTCCTCAGTAAAACCTCCACCGTAGACCTAAGAGTATAAGTACTCAAAATTTCTCTAACATCTCCGTTTTAAGAACAAAACAAAATTGAAGGGTGTTGTACACTCTCATATGATAGATGTTTTTAAGAGAATTTAAGAGTGGAGACAAAGTTGTGTTGGTGATTATGAACAAAGATGGTTTAATTTGTGAATTTGAAAAAAAATAACAACATGGTTTTGTCCGAAGAGGTTAATGATTGAGTAGAAGAAGAGAATGAGAATGAGTTGTGTTGCGACATTATTATACGACTTACAAGTTGTTTGCCGAGTTGGACTGCAGCGAGTTGGTAGCTAGGGTTCTTGCCAGGGCTGGTTCCACAGAAGACACAGATACGTGTGAACCTTGACTTCATCTTTATCAGGCTTTCTTCTTCAATTTCCATCTATAACACCAAAACTCAACAATTTGATTTTGCCTTCAATGTATATATAGGATGCAAAGGTGTTTGGTTTTTTTTTTTTTGTTATATGTTATGTTAACTTGGAGAAGAGAGAAGTGAAGAAGGAAGCAATCTATAATAAGATAATAATAACAATAATATAGAAAAGTGATGTGAATTGAGAATCGAGAATTGTTGTCTTAAATAATGTGAGAGGAATGAGATTCATCTTCTATGATGCCCCCTTCCCTCCCAAACCATTATATCACATATCAATGTCTGCAATGCATCATATCTTACATCATTATCTCAATTTATCATCCCAACACTTACTTATTTTTCGAAAAATAATTTTTTAACTACTAAATTTTAACAATTTTTTCTTATATATTTGGGTGTTATTTTCTAAGTGGTTTTCTACTTTTTCTTTTTCTCATTCTCAATATTTTAAACCCACTTAAAAGATAACACCTCATGTTATAAGATAAAGTTGTTAAAATTTAGTAGTCAAAATATCATTAATTTTTATTTTCTTTTCTTTTTTCCTCTTTTAAAATTATAAACATTTCCATTTGTCTTCTCTTAAAGACTATTGTTTCATATGCAGCTAATGTGAGTTTTTATATTGTCTATTCCGTAAAAATTACATAGATGGCTTTTATACTACTTATTATATTAAAAAAGTGAAACTATATATGTCACTTTAGGTTATGGTTTGGTAGCAATTTTATCACTCATAATTCACGTTTAACTTATTTTTACAAAAGCAACAACTTGTAGTAATGATAATTGTTTTTACTTATGTAATTTGTGTCAAGAATTCAAGGTAATTTAGAAGTTGCACATTAGATAATATATAAATAGAATGGTTCATAAACTCGTTATTTGAAGGGTTTTTTTGTGAAAAGTAATAATTCTCATAATAATATCAGAGTTGATTGTACGGTTCAAACAAATATGATATATGTAAAGTAAATGAATAATCCTAACTAAGGGTTAAAAATTGTGTATTTATTTTTTATATGAACTTGTTTACGACTCATTAGTATTAAATGTTCTTGTATATCTCTCCTTAGAAGAAAACCTCATAATTTGATGATCTTATAGTATTATTAGTTGATATAAAATCTTGAACAACGTATTTTCAAAAATCATTGTTTGATCTACTGTACTGAAATAATTTCATCAAGGACACTAATTTTAAATACTAAATCATCAAATTACGCAATTATGTGCTTCAAAACTTGTAAAAACTTTAGATGATATGAGAATCTTATTTAATTAATTACCTTTAAGAAGCATCACTGATATAAAAAAAATTCTTTTGTAATAGTGTTACTTCTCAATATACAAATTCCTCAAATATAGAGATATAATAATTTAATATTTTTGAGTAAAGGACTTACTCAAAGAAATAAATTGCATTGATTGTTTTAATAAATGAAGGAAATTACTTCTTTAACTATTTGTTTAGAAATGTCCGCTTATAAGAAAATCATATTTTTAATTTAATTAATTAAGGCTTTCAATCATAAGTGATATCAACAATATTTATTAATTTTAAAATACTCATCATTCATTATTTACTAAGAATTTTATTTGACTATCTCTCGATCATGATAAGCTTCAATTTCCAAGCTATAATATTTTAATATATATACCTAATGATATATATGATGCGATGCATAAAGGGGGCCCAATAATTTGTTATCATTATACTCAACCTCATTTTATTAACTATATAATACTTATCACCAATTTTGAAAATATTTAATTTGACTATCAACTTTAATTTAAAGATCAATCTCATAATTATTTCCAAGAAAGCATATATCTAATATTAATGCACCCATGATAAATTCCACTTTCCAATATTCATAATGCCACGTGAGAAATAATGGGTGGAACCAAAACAATCATGGAATCCTTGTCCCACACACAAAACACAAAAAAGGTGGATATTCAGCTTCTCAATTCTTTAATTATTTTTTTTTTCTTTTGTTGCTTGTTGCTTGGATTTCTATTTTTTTTTTCTTTTCATTTACAAAATTGCATTTGTTTTCTTTTATTAAATATTTACTCCAAAAACACAAACTTTCATATATTAAACTATGCTCAAATCATCCATTATATGAACCCTAATGAATTAATTAATATTGTAAATTGAAAGAAATAATATATAAACATATATTGGAGTTTCTGAGTGCTCTACCTATTATGGCAATATGAATGAGTGAATCTTCCACACTTTAATTTCAGACTTATCCAATTCAGAGCTTTCTCCACAATCTTATCTAATTCAGGTAGGTGGTGGTTGCCTCATGCTTCTTTCTGTTTCTATCATCTCTTTTCTTTTTCTTTTTTTTTCTTTTCTATGTTTCTATGATTTGAAAATTACCAACCCACCTATGAATGTGAATTCATGTTTCTGAATATGTTTGATGTAACAAAATGATATATCGTTATTTCTTTGGAACACTACTCTTATTAAAAGTGAACTTTAAACCTAAGTCAATCTCATAAAACTATCTTGTAAAGTGAAGTTTGCACATTACTTATATATTATGAAATTGTCTTATCTCTAGTCGATATAGGACTTCCAACATACTACTTCTTGTAAACTAGTGTATCATCTTTGTTGGGGTTTAATTTTAGTGTATATATATATATGATAGATATTGAATTATAAATAAAGTTATCTAACCTTTTAAGCTGATTAAAAAATTATTTAATATTATTTAGCTTTATTAAAAAAGATAGAAATAGTTTTTTTACTAAAATTTGATATAAAGAATACAGTAATTGAAAACAACATCTCAATTAATTGGAACTATATTTAAGAGATATTATTGAATAAAATGGAAGTATGATCTTAGGTTTGAATAATTTTGAATATAAAGAACATGTAGTTGAAGGGAGGGATCAGTTAAAAACTATACACTAAAATTTGTGAGCCATTAAAGTTGTTGAATATTTTGTACAAATAACATGATGCTATTGAAAATTATTAGCACATTATTTGATATATAACTGATAATATAAATATATGAAATAACAGGGTCATATTATTAAACAAATAAAACGCATTTTTTTATCAGCATTTTTTATATTCTAATTTATCGAAACTATAAAGTTTTGTTTCTTAATCATAATTAGTGAGGCTGGTGTTTCCAAAAGGCAATTAAGGACATATTATTATAAAACACAAAACCTCACACGCATTACTTCATAATCCTTCATTATTTGATTACATATATTTAATTCAAGGAAGACTATTGACTGTACAATAGGGTCGGTTTGAACATTGAACTTATAGTTTTTTAATTAATAGGGTTTTTCACCATGAAATACTACTTCAATTAGGTGTATTTGACTGAGCAAGGTTTATTTAATTAACAAGGTTGATAACGTGGTTTCACATAACAAATTATATAATTAGGGTTGAAGTTTTTTTCATGTTTAATTATATATATCCTTTAGAAGGTAGAAGAAGAAACAAAGCTATAAGTCTTTCTTATTTTATATGTTATAGGTTTTATTCATTTATATTTAAGATTAACCATGCATTGTATCACAACAAACTATATCATCATTTTGAAATATTTATTAAGTTGTTTTTGTATAAATTTTGTCATCGTTGTTTTTTTTTTTTTAATTTTATTTTAATGTGTGTTTATAATAGTAAACACTTATCGATATGTAAAAAAATTAAAATAAATAAGATGAAATATGATCAGAATTATGTTTTTTTTTTCAAATTTCTTCTATGTCAATTGAAGAGATTTAACAGTTTGATGAAATATTGACAAACTAAAATACGTGATGATAAAATACAATTAAAATTGGGTAATGGGAATCATTAAATAGGATTATAAAGGGACAAAAAAAATAATGTTTTATTTAATAATTAATTATTGTGTAGCATGGCTTTTGTTGAGTCGGTTACGTCCTATCAACTATATATCTACTCCAATGGGTGTGGCTGAAGAAAGAGCCACTTGGCATATTACTAATACACCTATCAACTATATATGCATAAAATAGAGAAGACCTTTGAAGCATGGTGACATGTTTTTGTAAGAGCCAAGAATCATGTTGCAAAAATCAATTCATGAAACTA
>Ga0214542_1001560_pt1 | contig 47108 bp, 11 predicted proteins | sample CNSS1metaG_FD_160096 | JGI IMG/M metagenome (GOLD analysis project Ga0214542, IMG submission 160096) | Root nodule microbial communities from cowpea collected in UCLA plant growth center, Los Angeles, California, USA - CNSS1 | ecosystem: Host-associated > Plants > Roots > Nodule | place: USA... | reverse complement strand
AAGTAACTGACCTGCAATGGTGGCTCTTGTTGTCGCCGGCACGGAGGAGAAGAACGCGCAACGTAACAGAGGGGAGGAGAGGGGTTCGCGCTGGTTTTAGGAAAAAATTAACGTCTGTGTTGTGCCAGGCCGACGTAATTTGACGTCGGGGGAACTGGGGCCGACGTAACTTAACGTCGGGGAGATCTGGGGCCGACGTCACTTGACGTCGGGGATATCTGGGGCCGACATCCTTTTTACGATAACGTCGGGGCGCTGGTGGGCCGACGTTACTTGACGTCGGGGCGCTGATGGGTAGACGTTAAATTTGTCCAATTATTTACAAAATTTCCACCGGTCATTTTTTACGTGGGTCTTCTTTTGAGCAAACGTTAAACAGGTGACGTTGAAGGCCTTTTTTGTGTTAGTGCACAAACAATGCAGCTAATGAAAACTTTGAGTAAACATGACATTTAATAAAATTCTAGCATACATTATACAACGAAATACATCCTTCATTTATTTGAATTCATGCACTGATTCAAACTGAAGTCCTGCATTTGTCACCAAAAATTAAAATCCGTAAGTGTTATGTGTCAGAAGTGGTACTGGTACTGGGTAAAATCACTATAACTTAAAAAGAAAAAGCTCTTGGACTGCATGATCCTAGTGAACTCAACAGTTCAACTCGTGATTTCAGTATTTTACGGTAAGCTGTTGCATGGGTTTGATTGATCCTGATTTCAGTTTTTAGTTGGTTTGCTTTTATAAATGTATTACAGAAATCTTCGTCTTACTCTATGCCTCATTTCAGCATCTCGTCATGCATTTTAAATTTTTTTAGCTTAATTTCTTGACTTTCTTTTACAATCCTAGACTTGTTTAATCTTTGCAAGGTTAATACACATTAGTTTAGATATAAGATGATTTAGTAGTCAGGAGGTTGTAACTTGTAACCCTTGGATTGTTTATATACCATTAGTTATTTGATGGGGTAGAATGTGTGTTGAGTTTCTTTGGACGTTGTTTTCTCAAACGAGCTAGAAATCAGTAAGACTTTCTTAAGATGTTGTGTGATCAATTCAGTATGGAGGGGGAAGAGGTTAACCAGTTTTATTTGTATTAGTGGTTGGGTTTTTCTTCATCATGGCCTGGGTCTGACCATGGAAAGGGACTGTTGTATATGCTGGCAACTTCTAAGGTAAGGTTTTAATGCACCACCCAAGAAGATGTTATGGGTTATGTAGGTCGCGTGGGTCATATCATAGTTACAGTTTCTAATGTGAATCGAGATTATTGAAACAAATTCAAGGATATGATAGATTAGAACTTGCTAGTTTTAGTTCTTTTTTGTGATTTCATCAGTCTTGAGGTTTGTTACAGTTCTTGCCGAAGGATCTAGGGTTGGATTGTTCCAAAGTTGTACAAAATTGATTTCCAGAAAATAAACTAATTTTGAACGAACTCAGGTTTTCAACATTCAAACAATATAATCTAGTTCGATAATGTTGGAATTGGTCCATGGCTTTTATGTTCAGTTCGAGAATGATATGGCCACTGTTGTCGTCCGAGATCCCACAAAGATGCTCTATCCTTAAGATTGCGCAATCACTATGGCCAGTAAACTTCGAACGTTTCATGTAATCCTAAATTAATGGTGGGGGTTGGGGTTCAATTGACTTTGAACGTTTCTTGTATGATTTTTTTTGCTTGTGTCAACAGGAATCAAGCACCACACACCCATATCTATCGCTAAGTTGTTAAAGGAATTATGTATTATGTTATTTGTGTTAAAATTTATTGTGAATATTTTTTATAGAAAATTTTGAAAATAAATTTTACTAATTTTTAAACTTTGCAATAACTGATTATTTACAAAGAAATTATATATTAAATCAAAATTTATAGAAAAAATTACTGAAAATTTTCACAAAAATATGAAAGGTACTTAACCAGTATAAACAGCTCCAAACTAAAAATTGAAAGAAAAAAAAAAGTTTGACAACTAAAAAAACAAAGAATAAATCTATTAGACTTTGGGACTCGAATAACCCTTGGGTACCCAGATTGAAGCCACAGTCAAAGGCCGTGACTTCCAACACAAGGCCAACCTACCCTTCTCGAATTGGACCCAATACCCTCCACCAAAGAGGCTCACCAAGAACTTGGCTTGTGAAATATTGCAAGTACTCATAGGAACACATTTAAACCCTTCCAAGGAATAAAACCCTTCTTCCCAAACCTTTCTCTCCTTTCTCTCACAAGGAAACTGCCTCACACTGTCCAATATTCTGAGCCCCAAAATCTCTTTCTCTATCACCCTCAACTCCATCTTGTGGCTACCCCACACACTACTACCAAGTGAATCACAAACCGCAGTGTAGTGATGCAAAGCCTCACAGAAGAACTCCACAAAGGACATAGATTTCAGCCTAGAAAAATTAAACAGTTCTTCTTCCACCAGAACCACAAGCCTCGGCCACAACTTGCTCACACCATCCAAAAATGTTTTCACCAGTGAGAAGCTCCTGTTAGGCATCCACTGGTGTATCATACAGTTCACTACCAGTGTCTCACCAACTTCAATTCCTTGAATATCTTCTTCCCTTTCCATCATGATTTGATCAAACATGAAAGGAAAGTTGATAGAAGCTGCAAACTCTTTGAGCCTTCTTCCTGTTTGTTGAGCAGAAGCAGCACCTCTCTCGTCCACTGTGATGGCTGATACTCTAAGCGAAGTACCACTTTTCCTCATTGCAAGATCCACCATCAAGGGTGGCCACTGGATTCCCTCCATGATGTCAAAATCAACGATGTGAACACTCTCAGCACCTTCTGTGGCTTCTAAGATGGCTTGGTTTGCTGTGAAGTGAGCAAATTTCACATAGGGAGATAGCTCTTGAAGAACCTGAAACACACAGAAAGCATCTGTGTGTGTAGAAACAGCACCACGCTGCAACAACAGTTCAGGGTCATTTGTACTTTTATAATACAGACCCTGAGCAAAGAAAAGAGCCAACCTGTTCAATAAACCATCACCGTTTTCTAACGATGATTCATTGTTGAGTTTCTCGATTATGTCTGAAGCAAGGTCCCAGTTCTGTGCCTCTACAGCTTCAGCTCCTGTTAACAAAAGATCAGCTAAACTAGTCTGTTCCATCAGCTCTGCTTGGATTCCCTTCAAATAAGAATCCCCTCCTTCTTCTTCTTCTTCTTCTTCCATTGAAACATGCACATTTTCCTCGGCAAATCCATCGCAGAGTTCAATCTCTGGTGGATCATTGTGATTCATGAAACTAAAGTCCTGGTTGTTTGTGTGTTGCAGAAGCAAACCCTCCAGAGATTCTTGACCAAACATTTCATCCATGATGGTATTTGGTGATGATATATCTTCTGTTTGAAATGGGAATGCATTTTCTAAGCAATACTCATGGAGTTGGTTCATGTAAGGAGGGCCAAATGAAAAATCAAATTGCTCGTACTCCATCACAAATGATGAAAAAATAAATTAAAGGTAGAGCTTGGTAGAAACTAAGTTGGAGTACTCTTATATATAGACAACCTAGTATTGAATTATAAAATAACTAAACAAGTAGATAGTATAGTTCTAAACTCTAATACCTGTATTGAAGTCATGACGTGTATCAGAAGTTGACAAAACTGCCTTCTAGAAGTAATTGAGGTTTAAAGTTAAAAAAATGATAATTAAAGATTAAAAATCCTTTTTTTTTAAAAAAATATGTTTTTTATAATAATTTAAATTTAGCAATAACCATGAAATTTGATATGATAAACCATAATTTTTAATAATTTTAATTAATAAAGAAACGTGTTAATAAAATATTAAATACTGTCATACTTTCACAAGTATTGAAACAGTTAAGTAATCTGAATACATTATTATTACTATTATTATTATGGTGGTGTCGCTTTATTATTGGTCCCGTACTAGTGGCGAGATTGTTTGTTTTAATTGTGGTGACGATTTACACAAAGTAAACTTTTGTTTTTGTCTATTTCAATTTTAGTTATTCAATTTAATTAAAATTAATAATGTGTTTCAATTTAATTTAAAACAAAAGACAATTCGAATCTTTCTAATGACTACAAGTAAATAAAATTATATTGTATGGCCCATGCGTGTTAATTTTTAATCTTTATACTTACAGTACTTCATTTAATTTCCATACATACATATATATATATATATATATATATATATATATATATATATATAAAAATTAAGAGAAATTAAAATAACATGTATAAGAACCAAAGTTTATACAAATAATATTTATAAAGATTAAAATAGATGATTTTAAGTATAAAGATTATAAAGTAAACATTGTATTAACAGATCAGAGATTAAATAAGTAATTAAATCTGAAAAAAAAAACATAAATAAGAGTTCAAGAAGTCATTGTCAGTCTTATTAAGTTAATGTGTTGTAATTCATCTCATGTATTGAGCATTTAATTTTCAATTCATAATTTTATTTTGAATCTAATTTAATTTAATAACTATTTCAAATCTTAAATCACATTCCTTATATCATAGGAATCCACACTGAGTTAGTCATAAACATATTATTAGTTAATATTATGAATAATGATGTGATAAATAAATACATTATTAGTGAGAGTGATGGAAACAAAAGTGGGGAAAAGAAAAGAAAGAATTTTAGCAGCATCGAAAGGCAACAAAAAATGATGAATGTATGAACAGGGTTTGGTGGAGTTTTGGGAAATTTAGAATGGGAAGTTGCAGAATATCAAAAGAAGAATTGGAGTATATTCTTTGTACCCTTTTAATTTAATGGTTTGAAATTGTCTCCTACGATTTGTTTGGTGAGTGGAAAAGGAGATTCTGACTGAGCTTACGCAATATCAAAAAGTACGTTCTTACAAAAAATCCATCACCTGAAAGTTACAGCACACACTTCACATTATAGGAACTGTTAATTAAACAAAATTGCTTACGCAACTCAACCAAACAAGTCATTAACTTTTGCCAATTTTTATTTTCTGGTGTTGGATGTTTAGTGTTATGTTTTCAGAGTTATTGAATTTTCATTTTTAACAATATTATGTGTTGCTGCATAATACCACTAGTGATGACATCTATTGATATTAATGTATTACATACATAATTTTCGGGTGATTTTCAAGTTTTCCCTTTGTCTGATTCCTATTTCATATAATAAAATACTTATTATCAATAAAGAAGCATCTATAATTAATAAATAATATTTCAACCATTTCAAACCTTGTTCCAATAAGTTTACTAATCATATCATCATAACCTACTAAAAATAATTACAGATTTTCAAATTTTCCCTCTTTTAAACCTTACCCCCCTATATTACAACGCCATCTAATTTTAATTCAAAAATTTATATAATTTAATCAAATATTTACTTGTGTCCATTTAAAACTAATTTAATCTCAAACTTGTTTTGAAACTATAATCTTTGACTTAAAAATAATAACCTTATGTTTTAGATGAAAAGAAAGTGATAAAAAATAAGGAAAATTATTCTTTGACTCCCATTTTTTTACTTTTATTTTTGACTCACTTACGCGGTTTAATGTGAGTCAGTGATTATTTAAAAGAAGAAGATAGTGATATATTAATCAATGACTCACATTAAACCATGTCAGTAAATAAACGATGAAAGTTAACAAATGAGAGTCATAATATCATTATCCAAAAATAAATAGATTGTAACAACATTAAATGAAAAGTTAAATTTACTCAAACGTTAATCTCACTAAAAACAACTTGTGTGATTAAATTTTTTTCAATTAAATTAACTAAAAATTGAGACAATTATGGCATTTAAAGAATGAGAAGTAAGATGGTTAGGGTGGTGATGATGTAACAGTGGGCATACCAAACTTTTGGTAAAAGGACGAGACAAAAGCCTTAGTCCTATAAGCCAATTCAATTAACCATGTGCATGCGAATATTCTCTCTTTCAATGGGTGATGCTTCTTTAAATTATAATCGATCGATATATATTTAAATATAGAAATTTGTGATTTTTTTTTTTCAATAACATTTGTTTTGTGCTTGTTGCCACACTTGATTTTTAATATTTCATGCATTAGCTAAGCCATCATCTATTACTGATTTCATCATTACTCAAGTATTTGTTAACTTCGTAACTTCATTTTAGTTGTGGGACCAAATAGTGCCCACAAAAATAATTGAGTTCAATATGTTTTTCTATAAGTAAGAAATTGAAGTATATCATATAATATTTATGGGCAGATAATCACCTATCCAAAATTTATATATTATTACTTTTATTAATACAACAAACATATTACATAAACTAATATAATTACAAAAATAGAAAAGAATCACACATATATTTAAAGAATTATTTTTCTTTTTTTTATAATTATTAAATTTATGAATTAAATTAGATTTGAAAGTATAGATTCTAACTATAAATAATAAAATTTATGATAAATAAATCACATTTAAAAACTAATTATAAAAATTATATAACCATTAAGATTTCATTTATAAGAACACTTTACTTAAATTAGTTAAAGTGTAATAAATTGAAAAGAAAACTTTAACATCTCAATCATCCGGACACTTTAATGTTCATTGACTATTTGTCGTCACATTAACTTTTATTAAAATAAAAAGAAAGATAATGAAAATTAGGCATGGAGACCGCCAAATCCATAATAAAAAAGTTAAATTTTCTTAATATAGACAAACTAAACTTATTATGAAAAAAATCTAAATAAATAGATCATTTAATTGTAAAAAATTCTTATTTCTTGTATTTTTAGTTTAAATAAAATTTTGAATCTATTGTTTCACCTAAAAAAGAAGTTTAACAAGTCATTTATAAACCTGGAAACTATAAACCAACAATCATTGGATTTACTAATTGAATTCTCCCTATTATACTATACAATTTTCCTTTTCAAAAAACAAGTTTATTACGAATCTTATCAATCAAAGGTCAGAAATATTGTGTCTTAAGAAACCCGATAAAAAATTAACACATCCAAATAAGTAAAAGAAAAAGATCCTTGATTACAAGAGAAAAAACTCTTAAGATATCTACCACATGAAGAAGAAACATAAGCAATGTAAATTGACTTTTAGGACTCACTCATGTGTCATTTTCATGTAAGAAACATGTCAAATGTTCTAAAATTCTATTATCTCATCTTAAAAAAATGCATCATCATAGAGAGTATGAGGAATGAAATTGCACCCTCTTAGGATCATATTTTTAGAAATAAGATTAAAATGTCCCTGTTAAAATGTAGGTTTGAATAAATTACTATATTCTAACTACTAGAATATAGACTATGATCCCACATAAAACCTAGTCTATACTTTGACAAAAATTTCAAAAATATTATTGCGTTTTTATAGAGCGCGTATTTTTTAAAACCATAACTTATATAGATAGTTAAATGCAATATTTGTTCTATAGTTAACTTTAATCTACATCATCATATTTTAGACTAAATATAATGAGTTCTCCAAAGCTATAAATACTTTTTGTAAATTTGTCTCGAAATTGTCTTTTAAAAAGAAAGTGACAAATACAAAGTTGTTAATTTGAATTTGATCATTATCTTTTGGATTAGACTATCGCATACCAACATTTTTTTTACTCTATCATTGGATCAGAACAATTAGTTTGAACTAATTTTAAAATGTAATTAAATTTTCTGAGTAAGCTCAATCATGCCGCGAACCAAACGGATAAACACGTGCATTAGTTACCTTTTAAGACAATAAAAAAATAATAAACAAAAAAAAACTCAATATATTTATAGAGAGAAAACTATGAGACTAATATTTATCAATGACTACGAACCAACAACAACAGATAAAAAATATATTAATCTGTCATTCAATGTGTTATATATAAAATATGAAGTTACAACTTACACTTAAACTCCAATACCAACCACCCTGAATATTTCGAGTTTAAATTATTACAACCTAAAATGCAAGAGTAGATTCAACTCTTTTAAAAGTTTGAAACGAATTTCTACGTGATGGTGAAAATTTATTTTTTAAATTTAAAATTTAAAATGAAAACATATTAAAATAAAAGTGAATTAATAATATCATTAAAATTTTGATCTCATTTTTTAAAAGAAAAAAGAAAAAAAGACACTACCAGTTTTAAGATTTTAGATTCTATCATATTCTTCATTCTTCTCCATTTATCTAATCTTCTTTAGAGATAAAGTTAGCAAATAAGTAGAATGAACTACTCCAGTTGAAGCTACCCTATAATAAGTGGTGTTGTTGGAATAGTTAAGAGATTTTATATTCAAATCTATTATTCTAATAAAAACTTTTGTTATTTGACATGTCACATCATATCAATGTCTTGTTAACCACCACTTGTTAGTCATCAATCATATCATTCTCATGTTACAGCATCATCCATTTTTTAAGAAATTATTTCTAAATTTTTAAAAATATCATATCAAAATTAGAAATAAAATATAATATTTATATGCATTAAAAATTTATAATAACTTTTAATTCATTTTATATATATTATATTATTAATATAATATAATATAATATTTATATTTTCTTTCTCTAAGTTAAAATAATCTAAAATTGATATATATATATATATATATATTAAAACTTACTTAAATTCACTTTTTCGATTCATAAATCATGCCATTCCATATAACGGAATTTTGGAAAATTGGATTTGACTACTGGGAATGTCACTTCCACCACTCACATCACATCATTCTACATTTAATCATATTTACATCTTCAAATATTAATTATTAAAATAATATATTTAATAACAATAATAAAATTTATTTTAACATTACTGATATTTTCAATTTGGTATGAATATGAAAAAAAAATATATAACTTTTGTGAAATTAGCATGTGATTTTATCTTGCAGATATAATTAATGATATTTAATTTTATTATTTTTATATTAAAAATTAAAATAATTAATTTTATTAATTAAAATAATATAAATTTATATAATAAATTTTAAAGATAGAATTATTTTTTAGAATTTTTAAACAATATTTCTTATAAAAAATAAATATTTTGAAATTACTAAAGTTTTTATTAAAATATAAAAAAAAAATATTTCTCTCAGAGCAATCTTTTAGTAAAAGTTGGAGACGTTTTAAACTTTAATTTTTGCAAAAATAAAAATCTCTTTAAAATTTATAATTTTTTCAAATTCTTATGTACTACGAATATTATATTTTCATATGGAATTTTTTTTTCTTCATAATATCTTTTTCCACTACTTCAAAATAATTTTTTTACATTTAATTGTATTTTAATTTTTAACGATATTAAATATAATTAATTTATTATATAATTATTTTTTAATTTTTTAATAAGTGTGTATAAAATAAATTTACTAATTAGAATTGTATATCAAATATTTAATTATTTTTAATTAGTGTCCGATATATTGGTAAGCAGGACCATAATATTATTACAATCATTTAATATTTATGCCACTTAAGTCAATTTAGTTATTTGTGTCACATATAAGTGAATAAAATAAGTTATATTAACTTATTTGTTTTAATAATTATCAAACTTTGAGTGTAGAATATTAGACGTAAAAACAATATCTAACAGGATCAGGTGATTTAAGATTATGAAATTAAAATAGTAATAATAATAGATGGTAGCATTTATTATTTGTGAAATAAGATAAAGATGTGACACATTTAATGTTATGAGTAGCCTAATAAGAACAAAGAGTTGTAGTTGTTGGTGACTCAATGTTGGTCCCATCATGGAATGAGCCAAAGTAAGGGTTCGTAGCCTTCTTTCAAAAACTTTAATCTTATGTAATTGTCACATCATGCACCTTCCTACTATTTCGGCATCCTACCTATTCTCAAATTTTCATATAAACAACAAAAGAAAAAGGAGAATCTGTCTTCATTCTACATGTGCACAATCAAATAAGCTAAGTTGCCATTATTTTTTTATTTTTTTTTGTCTCGTAAGCTTGAATGCTTTAAATTCATTACACAAATTACATGACATGGAAGTTATAGGAATATTATGAAACTTAAGAAGATTAGAATGGTGAGTGTGTGTAGGGATTCCCCTTTTTGTGATTTGTGAAATTAATGAACATAAATCTAGGCTCTGTCTCTCATAGTTAAGATCAAGAATATTATTATAACGATAATTAACATGAATTGAATCTTGTATATAATCTTATATAAAATTTGACATTATAATTATATTCATAAATATATTATGACTGTATTTAATATTTTATTTAATACTCACGAATAAAATTAAAAAATAATTAAATAATTATATTTTAATATTATTAAAAATTAAAATATAATTAAACATAAAAAATTAAATTAATAAAAAAATCAATAAAAAAATGGTGTTAAACATTTTAAAAGTTTTTAAAAAAATTAAAATATCAATTTTTTCATATTAATTTAACCAAATTCCAACAAACAGACAATATTTTAATATTTAAAATTATTAATTATAAATATATAAAATTAGCAATAAATTAAAATATACATCGATGGTCAAAACTAATACAATATCACGATATAACACCAGTTAAAAGATGACTAATTTAATACAAAAAGTTCATACAGAAAAAACATATATTACATCGGTTGTTCATGAAAATCTATGTAATATCAAGTATTTATTTTTTAAATACAATACATGTTTTTCTGACTTTTAAACCTACAAATTTACACATATTCTAAAATAAATAATTGAAATATTTGATGATATAAATCATGTGAAACGGCATATTACAGGACAATAACATAATTCATTCACTTTAATTTCAATTGAAATCAATCAAATGTTATTTATATGTCGCATCCCGCAATTGAATTATTGGACTCCTAGATAATAAAAGAAAACTAAACTAGGTAACAAAAAATAGAATACACAAAACTTACAAAACAAAAATTCATAGAATTTGATCAAACAATCATTGAGCATCTCTAGGAACACTCTACCCTTCTTTGAGTTGTCATGTGAAGCAGCCTGGTATGACTCAATTCTTGCATAATGGTAAGGCATATAACTTTGAATAACTTTATTCTTTTTATGTTTTCATTTATAGATTTCACTTTTAATTACAAAAATGATATCTTATTTCCATTTTATTTCTTGTTTAGAAACCTGCTTCAAAAATAAAATAAAATGCAAAAGGGATAAAAGGGATAATAGATGCGTAACATTCCAACAAAATCTTACTACCTTTGAATATAAAGTTCATTTGCCAGCTTTTAATTTAAAAAAAAAAAATCTAGAAATCTTGTTTAACTGGCATTTGGATTCATTTCAGAAGCACCATGTGTTAGGTTTCTTTACGAGGAAAAACCGGGAGAATTAGTGTGTCTTAGGTTTTTAATGAGGAAAGAATCGTAGGAAGATTTAGTATCAATGAGTCATGACCAGACTCATATCATATAAGTAAAATTATTATTATTATTATCATTATTTTATTTTAAATTTGTATTTATAATTTATTATTACTAGTATAACTAGTGTTTTTTTTTATTGTTATAATAAAAAAGTAATTTGTATCATAATTATATAAAAAGTTAAATATTTATTTTATTTTTATTATAGGTAGTTAACTAAGCTTAAAAAAATAATTATAAAATTTAAATGATACAATAATAAAATAATTTATATAAAATTAATAATAAAATATGTACATAAAAAATTATAAAACGTTACAGAAACTAAGGTATATATTATTATTTAAATATAATATTTTATTTAAAAAATATATATTATAATTGTTTTGGAAAAAAGTTGTTATCAAAATATCCGTTTCCAAAGAATATATACTCACCAAATGTTTCAGCCGCTACGACAAGATAAAAAAGCATAGTCTATCGGTTTCTTGTTTTAGGCTTTTAAACTTCTTTAGATATATTTTCCAAAACATATTTTATTTTTGACAAAAAGTAATTACTGAGCATTTTTTGATTATTTTAAGCAGATTTTAACATTTAAAAGTTAGAAGAAAAGAAATGGTCCTAAGTTTTGTGCGTATTTGCCGGTTTTTAATTGATCATAGATATATTAAGGTAATAATCTAATGAGTAGAATTGACCAATAACCTATTGAAATTATTTTGAGAAGTTTCACAAAATTTTCAGGCTGTTTCTTATTGCAACTCATCAAATCTCTCTCCGCACCCATCACAGACTTTAAGAAATTTTGGTTCTGGAAATTTGATGAGGTGTAGGAAGAAAACCAATTTTCTATCCTAGCTTTCGTTCATTTAAAAAAAAAAAAAAAAAAAACAACCAAACAAAAACAATGGCTGAAATGACCCTTAGTTCACAATCAAATCAATTGTATTGACTTTTTTGTCCCAAGATGTTCTTTGTGCGAATTTAGGGAATGGTTCGGTAAAAGGTTAAGTGTCCAAATTAATAGAACAAATATAGAAAGTGAATAATCTGATTTAAAATTAATAATATTTGAAGTCAGAATCAAGTGTCTTTATCTTTGATGAGTTTTTCTATCTATAAATGAAGTAGTTACAAATCATATATCTTCAAAAGAAGATAATATTTCAGTTACAAAATACAAAGATAATAATAAAATATAAATTATTTTATTTTTTGCTAAAATATCTTCTAGATTATAATATATGTTAACCAAATCAAGTTTTCTTTAAGCCTAATTTTTGAATATCGGATGGGACCTTGAACAAGACGATTCAGGAAACAAAGGTTAACCTTTGGACAATAGTTCCATGTCCCAAAGAGTGCACGTGAGAATTAGCTTATTTGAAAAAAAAAAAGTAGAAAAAAACACAATTTAATCTATAGTGTAACCTTCTTTGAATGTGCAGTTTTGAAGAAACTAAACGCCTCCTTAGTTCAAGAAGATGATGCTCTGATACATAGAATCAGAAAAGGATTTGATTGTATATACGACTGTATTAACATTACTGTCATCTTTCAGCTTATAAATAGTATATAACAAAAGGGGTAGTTAATCTACAGCTTATAAATGCTGCTTCTGCATTGTTATATACAATATGTGACTATTAGTAGCTTCAAGTATTTTACAGAATACAAGGCTGTAGTATGCTAGCCAGCTCAGACCTGATCATAGATCAAAACTCGACAGTCATAAAGACTTAATCATCATATTTACACGTATTTTCAAAATTAATAACATCTTCAAATGGATGAACCAACTTATCAAGAAAATTAAAAGGTTTATTAAAACTGTACATGTGTTCCACTGATTCAACATTAGCATTAACAGCGGAAGAAGCATAAGTGTACTATATATATATAGATATATATACCATGTGTTATGTACTATGTCTGGTGCTTACTATCTCGCATAAGCAACAGGTTTTTCATCTCTTTGTAACCTTGGAACTCTTCCAGTGCATCAGCTGTGGTTTTTCTGGTGGCTATGATCCCAGAAGACATTATGCTCACTTGTTTTGATGCTTCCAGGATCTGATTGGGCCCTTCAAGGTTGTTGTTCCAGGTTTCAGGATTTGTAACTCCTTGTGACAGGTGTTGTGAAGTGGAGAAATCTTGACGGAGTGGTGGTGCTTTCTTCAGCATTTGTACAAGCGCACCAACAGCAGCATCATGAGACTTTCTAACGGGAAAGAATCCTCCAGCTTCAAATGTCTCAACCAAAAGACCATGATCTAGAGATTCAGCTCTGCTCATGCACAAGGAATCATGTTAAAATTGCTAAATTAAAACACAGAAATAACCAGATTGTATGCTTTCTTTGAAGTTTCACTCAATACATAGAAATAAAACAAGAATTAGTAATCAGCACCAGAATCTAGGTGAAGTTGTAAAAAGTGTCATAAGCCTAAAAGTAGACCTCTATCTTGATGGATAAACTAGTTAACAGTCATTCAAAATTAAAATCAAAGCTTAATTAAATAAAATATTCAACTGTGAGATTAACAGGTGTGACTAAATTACATCAAATCAGAATTATGGGCAACAAAAAATGCAACAGTGTTCTCTATGAAGCAAATTGTTTTTCATGCATGCAACACTAGAGGCCAAATCAACCAATTAATCCCTAAAATACTATAAGTAATTCCTACTCTGATACAGAATATCACTTAATATCTTTGCCTTCAGTCATCTCTCAAACCACACTTAAACTATTTTATATCTGTTCACGGCTAAGCAAATCCTTTCTATCAACAAGGAGCATTCCAAATGATTAAATCTCCTCAATACAGGCTAAACAATAGGCCTAAGCAACTACTCTGAACAATGATGGATGTGTAACTTCTAAATCAAGTTTCATGATAAGAATTTGGATACAATAGAATGTTTAAATCTCACATCGAGTAATATTGGTGGAGATTTAAGTATTAGATTCTCTCCTCCGAACAACTAACTTTTGTCTTGAGTTCCCCAAATATCAAGTGTTTATCAAGGACGGCTCTGCCTCTTAACATAAAGCTTTTAATATGAGGTGATTTCCCATGTACTTGGGTGCTTATCATTAGGAATCCATAACTTCCTTTGAAGGAACACCAAGTTTTATCACTTATATTAGAAATTCATGGACCTTTCCAACAAATGGAAGATCTCCCAACCCTATACTAAAGAGAACCAGTTAAGATTTTACCCCAGATAAACCAGGGTTCTTTCTCATGGGAGGTCTAACTTCCACTCTAATATCAAGATTGGCTCCAATATCAATATTATTGATCCTATATCCAAAGATGACATGAGGATGATCCTCAAAACCATGGCCTCCAATCCAGTGCAGGATGCTTCCATCTTAAAGGCCGTCTCTCTGCCTCTTAACATGCCATGGATCATATATTGTGGGTAGTCTCCTCATGGATGTTTCAGAGGAATTTCTACTTCAACTATTCAAAGATCAAGCAAAATTGAAAAACTATAGGCTTTTTCATATTCTGTGTATTTCCTTTATCTTTCTCAAAGGATATTTTAAGGCTTGTTTGGTTTGAAAAGATGTTCAATTCTAGTTTTATTAGTAATTACCAAAATGTCAACTTATTTTCATTTTATACTCTTAAAAAGTAGACGTTAAACTTAACTCAACTTTACAACATCAACAAAGTGAGGTTCGCACTTGCTTATATAATGTAAATTTGTTTATATGTGGGATCTCCAACTCCTCCCCTCACATTAAGGCATATATATATCTTGGATGTAGGACAAGTCATTAATAGGTGGTCTAATAGCGTCCCGATAGCAGTGATACGATAGGTCCAACACAAACAATAAATCTCGCTAGGATATACTTCAAATGACTCTGATACCATCTTAAAAAATGAACTTTAAATCTAACTCCACATTCAAAATTGGCTTGTAAGACGAGGTTTGCAAACACTTATGTATTGTAAATTTACCTTATCTCTAGTCGATGTGGAATCTCCAACATATACAAAAGGTTGGTCATATATTTGAATCTATGGCATGACAAGACTTATGTTCCATAATTGTGGATTCCTTAGTACAATTCTACAATCAAAGGACACTAGGATACATATGATCCTGGTATTCTGTCTATCCAACCCTTTCTAATATTCAACCGGGACTTTAGACATAACTATTTGAACTATAAATTTTTTTGCCAGCCAGAGAATCAATAGTCCTGTAGAAGGAATAACATGAAGGAATTGTGCAACATTAAATAGATTAATGTTGACTGTTTAAATGTTTTAGTTTAAGAAACTGCTAAAGAAGAAAAGGCAGGGCCAACATATTCAATCACACTCCAAATATGACACATCAATCACTTATTTTTGGAAAGTATATCAATAAATACCAATAAAATACACTTTCAAAGATGAGGTAAAATAATGTAAACGAATCTAAACCATTTCAATAGTACAGTCATTGTCATACACATCTTAAAATTCACAAAATTTTGAGTAGCATTCGTACAGACCCAGAATATTACTAGAAAAAAGGAATATGCATAACTTTCACCAAGATATAGGCGAGGCCAAATACTTGTGCACATCAAAAGTTGGTGTATTTACCAATTAATGTGAAGATGCTAATCTCTAAAGCGGAAAAGAAGGAAAAGTTATAAACTCTTATACTACTTGGTAAAAACTCAGCTGAAAATTGAAATAATGAAATTAAAACAATCGAGCTCATTTCTTAATTTGCTCCTATTTTTTAACCTTTTTGTTCCATTCCTAGAGATATTGTTAAACATAATTTCTAAACCAGCCCACACAGAATCCCACAAGTCTATTAACCTAGACGTTACCAGACCACAAACATGAAATCCCAGTGGGATGGAAGTGCTCCTGTTCCTCTAACTTGTTCAACCTGAACTACCTGCTTTTAACCCCGTAACCGATCAGATTGTATCCTATTGTGAATAACAAAATATGGTCAAAGAGAAAGACACATTTTAATGCAAGGACCCACCACAACATGTCGTAGTATCCACTAGTCATATTTCTTAACAATTGTCGTTCTCTCTCAAAGAAGAGCATATATTTAGTCACTACTTATGAGCATATCTACTTTATATTCTTTTCTTATGCAATAGATCAACATGTAAGCACGCATAAATGCAATATGCAGTACCTGCTTCCTGGATCCGTAATATCATCATCATCGACATCAAATGGACAAGTAAAATCAGTATCATCAAAATCATCCTGATAAGACCTACTGGAGGGCGAGCTGTTAGTTGATATCTTGACTCCAGAATATTTTCGAGACTCATCTTTTCCAAGAGAAAACGACTGCAAAAAGCAGAAGACACCCTTAAGAAATCAAATATATTTTGAAGAATGGAAAAAGTCCATCGTGGTTAGCACACGGCATACCTTCTCAGCTGTTGCACCAGTTTGCATAGCATTTGTACATCTATCAATCTTAACAGTGCCCCTTGAACCTCTTAGGGGAGGAGACGGAGGCACATTATTATGCCTATTGGAATAACCAGGAAAATCAGCAACTTCAGCAGGTATGCTGACAGGAGCACTTCCAGATCGTAAAAGTGGTTTGCATGGTAATGGTCCTGAATTATCGGTTGAAGGTGATCGAGAGTGATAATAATCATCAAAATTTGTGTTCTTCTTTTGAATCAAAGACATCTCAGTTGGATGAGGAGGCAAACTTGCAGGAGGGAAACGTCGCAAATTTGCACTATACACTGATGAGAGTGATTCTGAATAAGTAGGGGAAGGTAAATAAGATGGAGGTGAAGCTCTATAATGATCGAAACTCATACTGCGCTGCCTTGAAGATGGCAACGATGATGGAGAGCCATGAGATGGCAAACCTGCCACAGGAACAGAAGGAAACCTCCTCCATGGATCAGCCAATGGACTCCCAACATAGTCTGCAATAACTTGTGGGGACATTGGAGTTGAAGGTTCTGAGCTCACACGTGAGACCACGGGGCAATACATCACACTAAGACACAGTCTACCAGAAGAAGTATCCACAGGGGTGAACCCGAATTTCATCATTTCAGCCTCTTCTTTCCGGGTGAAGGGCTCAACAAAAGAAGACACACGATGAGCAAGGGAAAAGTCCCTAATTTGTCCACAAGAATTAAGCTCTCTGAATACTTTATAGGCAGGTAAAAGTCTAAGAGTGGAATACAAAGACCTCAGAAGCAAAGTTGATTTCTTATACGAGTTATGCAGAGAAACACTGCTTGACCTCCTACTGCAAGAACTAGAATCCCTAGTCTTCCTATTTTCATACTGCACAACCCATCTCTCCACAATCTTTTCACTCCTTCCCACAACCCCCAATTCTTCCTGATCAGTGTTCCAGCCAAAAGGGCATCTTTCCTTCAGCGAAGAACTCCTTGGGAGAACCCTTCTTGGAGAAAGACTCGCAGTCACAGGGTCCCAATCCAGAGGCCTCTGCACTAAAATCACATCAATCACTATGCACTCAATGCTGTTCTGGCGCCAGATGTCAATGTTTTCCAACGCCGCCGGGCACTCCCGGAGCGCCAAATTGAACCACTTATCCCTCGGCCGCACACTGGACGAAGATGAAGACGATGAACATGGAGACATAGCAGCTTGATCACCGTAGAAATTGCGAGAGGACACACAGGGTGCCCTTGATTCGAGTATTATATGAAGGCTCTTGGCAAAGAACTCAGTGATTATCTGTTCCATCTTTGCAGCATCGGAGTGTGCATTCCCATGAGAGGAAGCCATTACCTTTAGGCGTCAACAACCCAACACAACCCTCGGCAACAAAACAAAAGCTCCAATTTTCACCGTCAGCTTAGACCACCAATTGGAGTGTGTTTCACTGCATCAAACATCACACAGAACAACTTCAGAAAAATTCAAATGCTACACAAGAACCCATCAACTCTATTGCTATTAATAGTACTCTGATGCCCAAAAAGAACCCGACAATGTCAAAGGGTGTCCGATTCTAGTAAAACGACAGCAGCGTATAGGGGATTTCTTTTTGCGCAAGCAGGGCCATAGAATTGATAAGAAAGCGCGTGCTTTGTTAAAGGAACAGAATTGTGTATGCGAAGAGAGAAATTGTATGAGAGAATGAGAGAAGAGAAATTTGTTAGTCTGTTACCTGTGGCGTGCATGTGAAAAGGGTTGATGCAAGGTCTTATCTTTGATTATGTTGGGTTGTGTTTGTGTTGTGTGAGTTTACACAAAAACAAGGAAACGAAGGGAAAGCAAATATAATGAAGAGTGTTGAGAGAAGCAAAGAAAGTAGGACTGGTTGAAGAGTGGAAAAGTGGGTCCCTTTTGGAGTGGCCGTTGTTCGATATACAAGGATTCTTCCTCATTTTTTCTCACTTCTGTTTTTATTATAACAACATGCCAATATACAAATAAAATAAAAAATTATTTTTATAACAGATAAAATAAAATATGTTACTTCATAAAATTTTAAAAAATAAAAATAATATCTTTTTAGTATTTTATTTTTATCATAATAAATTACTCATCATATGATAAACTTGTATTTATTATCTTTTTTTTTTTGAAGTATATTTCTAACTAACATAAAATCTCAAACTTGTAAGACTATTTGAAATAAATGTATACACTATTAAGAGATAATATTATTATAAAATCCGGTTTCAAATGAGTAACTTATTATGTTATTTCACTTATATATAATCATAATATCAAGCCATATATTAGTAACAATATACAAAAATTAAAATGGTTAATTGCCATGTTTAGATTAGTGATATAATAACAAAACCTGCTCATTTTTTAACTTTTATAGCAAAATAAATTTTTAAATATATTCATAAACTAAGTTAAACTATTAAAAGAAATCACAGGACAAAAAGTCAAACTCAAACTTTATTTTTTTAAAGAGTGTCAAACTCAATATTAACAAAGTTTGACCTAATCTAACATACTTCCTCTTCACCTAAATACTAAATTTGGAAAACTAAAAAGAAAAATCAAACTACTTTTATCGTTAAATTAGAAAAATTAAAAAACTGATTTATTTTTGTTTATTTATTTTGAGATACTGTTTTACAAATTTAGAGATTTCATCCTAAAATTTATACTGTTAATCGCTTTTTAACTGTAAATTATACTTTTAACTATGTGATAAAAAAATAATTCAAAAAAGAACAATGCTTCCTAATATTCTTTAAAATTCTATAAAAAAAAAATTAAAACACTGTCATTCAAATATAGTTGAATAAGCATCTAAAGCTATAGATTAACATTTCTAAATATTGATGTTTAAAAAAAAAGTTGACTTTTTTTTATATGTATATAGTTTCTTTCAGGATCAAATTTCTGATCATACGGTTAAGGATATGATTATATGTCAAAATGTTGGTTTCCGTTGAAATATATACAATTATTCAAATTTAAGAAGAAAACTGGTAGTAATAATACTATAAGAAAAATGTCGACAAAAAATTGATTGTGATTGTGAATTAAATAAAATTTAATAGATATCTTCATTTTTTTAATAGTTTTTATTTTTCATAATTTCTTTGAAATTTAATTTTATACAGTTTTAAAACAAACACCTTCGAATTAAAATTAATCAGTTACTCTCTTCACAACAAAATTAAATTACTGCAAGCCTAATAATATATTAAGAAGTCAGTTGAAAATTTAAAACAAAAATATTTTTAAGAATAATAAGACTACGCCCCTAATTATATGATTTTGTTATCTGAAAGCACAAATCTAAAAGAAGATATATTTTTAACTTTTAATATGAAGGATTAAAATATTTTCTCAAAAGCATTTTTAATTTAAATAATAAATCAATTTAATAAATGATTTATTTAAAACGAAAAATTTTAGTACTTTTATATTAAAAAGTAGTAAATAAAAAACAATTTTATGAATACTAAAATATTGTTTATATTAAAATTTTCAATTAAAAAGGGGTGAGGGACCAAGACTGCCCAAGTTATAACCTACACTTTCCATTCCTGTCTCGTGACAGTTGAATAATTAAAAGGTTAGTTCTTCATATTTTCCCTACAATAACAACTTGCCATAAAACGTGTATTTTTTTTTTTCTTATTGTTTTAGAAATATTTCACTATTTTAAAACCAGAAAATAGGTTTTAGAAGAAAAAAAAATGTTTGTATTTTTGAAGATTATAAAACAGTTGAAGGAAGGTATGATTGAGTGTGTGGAAATGTGTGAATAACAATGAATCTGACGTCCCACTGAGTCATAGCCTCATCATTTTCTCATTTCCCTAATGCCTCTGTCCGCAGCCATATTTATATATGCAAGACAAATTTTCAACGTTTTATACCTTTTAACTATATCTTTATATTTTTTAAATAACTCTTTTATGTAAACGTGATTATAAATTATTTGTTTCAAACAAATTTTAAGAATATGGATTTTTATTTATATAAATATATATATATATATATATATATATATATATATATATATATATATATATATATATACCCATTCTTGAAAAGTTGCCATTAATTATGCTATAATTAATAATGAATAATGAACGTTCTATTTTTAACTTTCGACATCTACCAAACTACTAGTTGTGGCAGCAAGAGTGGTGTTGCAGTGATGGAAGTTACATTTTTTTTTTCTATTCGTATGGAGTGCCGTTAGTAATAATGGAGTACAATAAAAAACAAAGCCATTTACAGAAGACAAATAGACTAAAATGGGAATAGTTACATGACACCAATTGTAAGAACCTGGGCTTATGGCACATTCCTTTTTTTTTTTTTCTTTTCATTTTTTCCGTTCTCCTTCTTCTTCCTTGTCCGTTTTCCTTTTGTCTTGTTCTCAATCTCATTTATGTTTGTCTATCTTTTACTTTTTTTAGTTTCATGTTCCCAATTTATTTTTTATTTTTCTGATTTCATTTTTCATTTTTTTTTCTTACAGACAAATCTTTCAGCTAATTCTTTTGTCATTTTTATAATTTAGATTTGTGAAATCAAAGTTGTTTTAAAATAAAATAATTTTATTTACGTTTATGCTTTGTAATGCAACTTATTGTTAAAAAAAAAAAAGAACTAGCTTTATTAGTAATAATATTCTAATATGTTATTTTATTTGGATTATATTTTAATATGATTTTGTATTTACGATTATACTGTAAAAAATAATTTCTAAACATTCTTATTTAAAATTTGAAAAAAAAGTATCCATGGTTAATTACTATCTATTCTCATCCCTACGAAAGAGTGTTCAAAAAAGAATGGAAGAATAATGATGTACAAACAAAAAGAAAGTGACAAGGTAAAAAAAAAAAAAAGGATGCACATAGCAGGAGTTATAAGAAAAACTTTCTTGGGCCTTAGAAGGTACTTTGGGCCCGAACTGGATATATGCAGTTTTTCTTGTAGTTCATATTTAATGGGTTTCTCTTCACACCCCTAAACTATTCCTTCAAAGAAGTCAATATAATTATTATGGACATACCCTCCTATTTTTATAAATTACTATAATATTTTTTTCATGTAATAATAAAGCTTTTTAACGAATTAAGATGAATGCAGTCTTTAAACAAAATCTAAATTATAAATTTGACCCCTTTTAATTATTTGATCCACATTTTTTTCTTCTATTTGTTTATAATTGTACTCATCACATTTATCATTCTACTCTTAATTATAATTTTTGTTTAATTAGTTTCTATTCATTTACTGTTTGTGACGGCATTTAAGGGATCGTTGAATAAGTCGTGAATGGATTGTATTTTCATAAGAAAATAGGGATCATTACAATAATAGTTTCTAATGTGACTGTAGAGTCATTTCTCTAATAAAAAGTTAAATAAGAATTCAATTCCAACTCTAAAAACTTCTTTAATAACTTACATTGGATATACCTTCACTAAAAAAATGATAAATTTATGCCTGTAATTAACAGACAATTACAAATAACACATTTCTAATGGCACTTCAACTAACATATCAGCTCATTTTAATTAAATCTCTTTTTTTCTTTTTCTAATTCTTGTAATTTAAAAAACAAAATAACATGTCATTGAGTATTTTACAGTAATAAGATAAAATTAAAATAAATTTTCAAGCACACGATTTATATAATTGTTAATGGTGTAACTAAAATGTTTAACTATATATATGATCTAGATAAACCAAAATAAATATTTTCAAATTACAAGTACTACAAATATCAAATTTAAATTTGGAGAACAAAGAATAAGTGTTATCCGACTAAAAGAAAATTTAAATTAACATAAAAATAGAAAATCAACTTAAGCTCGGTAGAAAAGTGATTTGCAAAAGAAATTAATAGAAACTATAAGCTTGTAGCTTAATACTTCCAAGAAAAAAATGGACTTCATTGGAAGAATACATATAACTTGTATAGAAAGATTAATTAATTTGATTGTAAATGGAGGAACATGCAGAAGACACCATAAGGTGTAGAATGTAATTAATTAAACCTAAATCTTAACACTTTTTGATTAAAATAGTGAAATGCAATAGGAGTTTTTTCTTTCATAAAAACAAATAAAAATTGACACCATTGATCTCTGTAAGAAAAACACCAAGTTGTTTCCGAGAACCTCTCACATCATAATTCTTATCAAGAGATGGTGACAATAAGATTTGATTTTAGGATCTTTGTTGAAAGAGATGTTCTTACGAAGTAGATTGGTTGCTATTGGAATCTGAGTACGAGATTACGATCTTACTACTTGCATATATATTAACTCCATCATTACGTGTAGTCCATGTCATTTAAAGATAAAACACATGTAAATTTACGTAAACTCATGTTACAATAAATTTATTAAATTTCCATGGATAATTTTCTTGTAGTGCAAGTATATCACGATAACAGTTTCTTGGTCCAGTCTTGACATGGTTTGAAAGAAAGAATGCAAAATGATGATAGGTTGGATATAGCGAATGGTTGTATGAGGAATTTAATTTGTAGGAAAAATAGGGTGTGTGTGTGCATGAGAATAATATGTTAAAGAAAATGAAAGTTTGATGGACGCATGGATGGTAAAGTAAAAGTATATATGATACATCAAGTGGGATGACCTAATAAAGTGGAACAACAATGAGCAAACCACAGAAACAAAAAGAAGAAAAAAGAAAGGTATCAAAAGCCAAAAAGGGATCATTCAAATACTAATTCAATACTCAAAAGCTCCACAAAAATCAAACATCAGATCTTTGGACCACAAAAATCAAACTCAGGTTTGCATTAACCACTCTTCCCATCTCCTGTTACCATCACACGTACATTGCGCAATTTTATGTATAAATGGCACACTGTTTAGGGTTTAGTATGAACGAAAAGTAGAAGTGGCGTTTCAAATGTAGACATGTGGCTGGGAAGTCCCATTCATGGCGTGTATAAGTGGGAGAAAAAAAAAAGACCGAGGATTAAAGAGAGCAGTAACAGGTGAAGGATTATCCATTGCGATTATGGAGCTGGTAGCCGCAATTGCAAAACCCTAGATTAATGCATGTGGGTATATATATATATATATACACACACACACACACAAGTTAAGCAACCTTTCACTCTTTCACTTGTTAAATCAAACCACTTGTGACTTCTGAGTGTGTCTGAACCGTGATGGATAGGATGAAATACAGCAAGATCTTCACAAGTATAAATCACAAGCCTTGACACAAAAAATAATTAAATATACTTTTAGTTGCTGTATACAAATTTGAAATTTGTCTTTTTTATCTCTAGATTTTTAAAAAAATAATGTATATTGTTTTTTTTATATGTCGAATGTTTTTTCATACTAACATTTGAGTTATTTATATTATCGGACACGTTCTCGTTGTATCCACTAAAAAAGATACATCAAATCCAGTTAAAATGATTATATTCATTCATTTTTAAAGTTTGAAAATAAAAATATATTTAAAGAAAACACCAATGAGACATGAGTCTAATCCACACATAAAAAATTGACCGCATTTAACCCAAAACTTTAAGACAATGAATTTATGAATTTTTATCTTTATATGGTGCTCAACTTTCTCATATTTACTCAATGTGAGACTTAGACTCACATTTGGATTCTAAACAATCCTAACAATTGGTATCAGAGCCAAAATCACGAGTTTGATTACTGAGAGACAATTGTTAAGAGGAAGATTGTTATATGTGTCATCAATTGTCCCGTAATAGAAGTCAGATGGATTGAATCATAATCGGATATGACGTTTGAGCTGTTACACTGTTAAGTAAAAAAGAGTCACGTCCTAACTAATAGTGATAATTTTTAGTTTCGTAATATTAAAAAAAACAACATATTATTAATAGCTATGAATATTAATAAGCAGGGTGGATGCAACCCTAGTACAAATGTATATGTGTAATCCTTGATGAAGACATAGCATGTGCGAGAGTGCATGTTGATAAAATTTTGGGCCATTATTATTGGACAGCAAAATGGACGCAACATAATCTAATATCCTGTTAAGTAGTATGTTATGCATAGTGGTTATACATATATATATTGTTGAAAAGAGCATTGGCTCTGTCGGTAATTCCCTTATCTCTCTCGATGTGGGACCAGAGAAACAATAACAGTAGTAGTGAGATCCAACCCACCAAGATACGGATCAAAGTAGTGGTACTTCTAGTACTGCCAGAGCAAAAGCAAAAGCATTTTCTTTTAAAATGCCCAAACCCACTGTTCTCTCTTCGCTGCTTATTTACTGTACACGACTCTCATTTCTTAATCACTATACAAACAGTACACAGCTAAGTTAATAAAAAATAAATAAAGACAAAAATAAACCACTTTTCTCCTCGTACGTTACCTCATTAAATTTATAATAATACCCCACCCCTGAATCAACCACTTTAAATTTCCTCCTGAAAAGTACAACTTGTCGACAAATAAAATCAGATTGGAGATCAAATTTAGCTTAAACATGTTGCCAATTTGATCACTTGTTATCATTATTAACCACGCTTCTTTAATTAGTAGCCACATCTTGTTAAATCCACCAGATTCTGATCTATCTTATTGCATCTCTGAAGATTACAAGACCATTTTTCTATCCAAACAAAATATATCATATACGACAGCCAAATAACTATTAACATATCGCAAACATCGTATAATTATGTACAAGGAATGACGCATCACACGTACATGAGATCAGAGCTGTACCAGAATATACGTTGTGGCATACATATATATACAGATGAAGTTTCTGCAAGTTTCAGGATCAAAATTTTAACTATGTTATTGATTTGAATTGGAAAGTTTTATTATAGTAAAACCCTAAATTGTTTATCTCAGGACAAAGCCAGTGACAACTTTAAATTAATGTAATAAGAACAGAGACACGATTTAATGACTAATTAGTTATATTCAAACACAAACACACACAAGGAACCAGCTGTTGTTAGTTATGATTGAAAATGTAGGGGTAAAGTAGCATTATTCTTTGATAAAAATGTAAATGCCACTATCACTATCTGTCGGGTAAAGAGGTGTGAGAAAACAATTACACAACTTTCAGAACTCCTTTCGTTCTGTACCAAATAGATTTGCTTTTGAAAGAAAGAGGTTATATAATACTTTAATTGCAATTTTATTTTATTTACTTTAAGACTTTTATATCAAAATGTTTTACAAGTGTCCCGTGTGATTTTCCTTTTACAGGAAAATATTACCATCAGTATAAACTTTAGCAAGTGAGATTTAATTCATGATTTCTTAAAATAGCTCTACATGTCACACGTTGCAATGTATTTCTTTATAATATTATTCTCTCTTTTTATAAATATCTCCTTGAGAATTCTAAATCTTCTGCAGTTATATTATTTATGGTTTATTGATTGCGAAATATCTATAGGAAAAGAAAATATAAACATAATTTTTATTAAGAAGAGGTTAAAATAATTTAAGCAATCATAAAACTTACGGTATTATTCCTCGTATATTTTCCCTTATCATTCTATTTATCTTCATACACTTTTTTAGTAGAACATATTTTGTCTTGCATCCATCCTGTGTTTTGCATACTTTTCAAATACTATAGATTTAAAGTGAATAGTATATTTATTGACAATGTAAATATATTTTTTCTTTTTTTATCAAATTATAAATTTTATACATGGTAAATTTATGGACTACGTTATAAAAAGAGTTATTTAAAAGGCGTAATAAGAATGAGTTTTAATTAGTTGATAGTATGACAAAACTGCATTAACCATGTCATATAAGGGTGTGTACGGTTGAGAGGAAGAAAATAGAGAGAGAAGAGCATAAATAGGTAGAAATTAAAGAGAGAATAAATAAGAATTACAGCAAAACAAAATAAAGATTATTTTATAAAAAAATTTATAAGGAAAACAGAGTGAAAATTAAATAAAATATAAAATATATTTTTAATCTCTTTAAAAGTTTTAAAGTTGAGTATGAAATTCTCTGAAGAAAAAAAATTATCGTCCAAGTGATTAACGTTAGTCAGTACAATATATATATATATATATATATATATATATATATATATATATATATATATATGTATGTACGTATAGAAACTATGTGTATTTCAAAAGATTGATAAAAAAATGTACAGTTTTTTAAGAAACTATACAAATTCTATATTGGAAAATTTTGAAGAAATATATCACTGTACCTTCACTATCTTAATTAGGAAGTTTGGCTTACCTAACTAGTTCTCAGGTTTGAAATCAAATTTTGCTCTTCATATTTCTTTGTATCCTTTCCATGTGTCAGACAATTGAGTTGAATGTAGACATAAATCCGACATTAATATTTGCCCTAAACAATAATCATATCTAGAATGAATCTCTTCTAGATATTGCACCTTTTTTGGTTATAGTATATTGGAGCACACTTGGAAGGGCCAGCCAAAAACACGAGTTTCTCCAACATCTGCCACATCCACCATAACACCATTAAATTAGTCGCAGCAGCTCCACATGGAACATCCATGTGAAACACTGCAAAACAAACGTAAGTTAAAACATAATAAGATCATCGAAAGTTAGTTTATAAGATATTTTGTCAGTTAAATTTTGAAGGAAAAATAGAAGATGAGTTTTGAACGGGTTCACCTGAACGAAATTGGCGGCAGGAGAAAAAACAAAACCATTTACTGAACAACTTTTTCATGCGAGTCAGTTCAACTTTTTATCACAGGAACCAAAAGATGGGACATTATTCGATCAATCTTGAATGATATCATATTTCAATTCATCTTCAAGCTTCACAACTCATTCATGGGTTCACTGTTCCACCTGGCATATCCTACTTCGTCTAAAGTGGAAATAAAATGGACCCATCACAGATAGCAGAAGAAACGAATATACAAAAGGCTCTCTCAGTGGATGTTCCATATCATCATATGCTTCTAATCTATCTCTAACAACCAAGATAAAAAAGTTTAATTTCCACTCCTTCCCAAAAACCCTTATTAGGAATATTCTAAAACCATCCACCACTCACCAAACAACAATAATACTTTCATTTTCTAATCAAAGAAAGCTACTAGTTAGATATCATAATCATATGTTATACCCTACTACTGTGCCAACTTCCCCTATATATATATATACCTATAATTGCCTAAAACCTATAACCAACCTCAAGCTCCAACTAACTCTTCTTCAACATCCCATCAAACATGTATGCTTCAACTTCCTTCACTTCACAATTGCTTCATGAGCTTCTCATGGACTCAAGCTCCAGAAAGCTACTCCTTCAAGACCCACTTCACGAATCAATCAACGTAGCTGACTTGCCCAAATCCCCAGATTCCATGAGTTACAACACGACAGACTCGTATTTCAAAGGTCGTGACTTCGATGCAAATGTTGTCATGATCCTGGCAGTGCTGTTGTGTGCTGTCATTTGCTCCCTCGGCTTGAACTCCATCATAAAGTGTGTGCTGAGGTGCTCCAACATAGTCATCAGCGACCCTTCAAGTGTGAGCAACCCTTCATCTCGTTTGGCCAACACAGGAATCAAGAAGAAAGCCCTCAAGACTTTTCCCACTGTGAGCTACTCAACAGAGTTCAAACTCCCAGGTTTGGACACCGAGTGTGTGATTTGCCTCTCCGAGTTTGTCAATGGTGATAAGCTACGCATTCTGCCAAAATGCAACCATGGTTTCCACGTTCGCTGCATTGATAGATGGCTGAGTTCACACTCCTCCTGCCCCAAGTGCAGACAGTGCCTCATTGAGACTTGTAAGAAAATTGTTGGATCCCAGCCACCAGTGCCACAAACCATTATAAGGATCCAACCACTAGAACATGAAGGTTTCGAGCGTAACTATAGGGAACTATGCTAGTTAATTACTCTGCTATGAGAACCAATCAATTCTGTTTGAAACCTCAAATGTAAGATATACTAGTTAATTTTTTGTTACTGCATTCTTTTCAATGATATTATGGAGTTCTTATTACTGGAACTAAGATTGCTAGTGTTTTCATGAAATTTAATTTAAAATTTCTATGAGGATGAAGATAGAAGTGAATTACTGTGGAGCAAGATAAGGGAAAACACGAGTGTTTACTTTATTTTATGGTCACCATCATTATTATTTCCACTTAACTAATATGTTTAATAAAGTAGAACTATAAGGTGACCATTTTGAATGAAACAAATGGAACACACTCTTTCTCAATCTGAAGTTCACTAAAAATTGCATAATCCAATTAACCTTTGCAGATGTATTCCACCACTTCTTTTTTATACAATTAAAAAAGACACATTTTATTACCTTCACTTTCTCTATTTTATTCTTTTAAGTCGAAAAGAGTATTTGATATCAATATTTTAGTGTGTAATAAATTAATATCACTTTCCTTGATAACAAGAGAGTAACAGATAAAGCAACCTCCCAAATATTTCTAGACCCACAATTTAATAAAAGGGTTTAATTTGAAATTCATATTAATTTGTCTAAGCCAACAAAATTTCTAGGACAAAGAATTCATATTTATTTATTTACATAATAAAACATCACAAGAAAATTATGGCTAGTGGCATTGCTGCTAACACAAGATTCGATTGATCTTGATTTAACCCCAGTTCTTCAATTAGGGGAAGTAATCTAAGAATTAAGATACACATCTTTTGGATTCAGATTTTATTTCAAAATGGTACAAGTGAATAATAAAACGCCCCTGATTGTTGCTGTTAACAACTAAGAAAAGAAAAACAGAAAGCTGCATACTTTATCCAGTTCATAGAGCATGAATATAATAATAAATGGAAGCTGATGCAGAAACCACTAATCAAGTTCCAATCAAATAAATGCACTAAAAGGGAAATGGTGTATCATAGAACTCACACATACATATACCATCTAAGTGGCTGAACTTTGATTTGCTATATAGAAGTTCAACGCATGATATGCTTTGATCATGCCATAGCATTTTATAGCGTTGTAGCAAATGGATAGGGTAATGTTATATATTAGAGCTATCAAAATAAATTGGAACACACGAGTCAATCCGGCTCACCACAAGTTTGAATCGGATTGGATTGAAATTTTCTTACAAATTTCAATATGGGTTGATTTTTTTTTTGACCTGGTTCACCTAGAACCCGGCTCACTCGGGTTAAACCCGTGGTGAGCCAGGTTGGCTTACCAACTCGCAAATAAAGAGTCGCACAGTTAAGTTGGTCTTTCCATTTAGATCATGTTAGGTTGTATTTTTTTAGCCAACACATAGATAATTTATATTTTTATGATTTTGATTTGTATTTGGATTGTATTAAAGTTTATTTAGATTTTAATTAGAATTAGAATTTTGTTTTGACTGAAAAATAAATAAATAAATTATATTTTTTAATTAAGTGAGTGCGTGAGCCAACCCGTTTAACCCACCAACCCGCGGTGGGTCAGACCGGATTTGAATATTTTTGACTCACTAATAAGTAAACCGGATTGACTCACTAAATAATCAACCCATGGTAAGTCGAATCGGATCGGATCAGATTATTCGTTTTATCATCTCTATTATATATTAGATTTTCTTGCTATGAACTATGTAAGAGCAAATCAGAGGGTAAGAAAACCAGAAAACCGGGAAATCCAAAGGTATATATACAATATAAATTCATACATATAAAATACAAGAGAGAGAGAAAAAGAAAAAGCAAATTCAGATTAAATATGCCAATAATTCACACCTGAAATCAGATTTAATTTCTTAAGGTATGTTTCTATGCATGTATCCCACTTGGTCTATAAGTGAGATTAATTGTCTAAAGTAATCATGGCCAGATCAAATTAATTGGTTAAGATCGCAATGGGTTTAATTTAAATTAGTGAATATACTTTAACTTTTTGCTTTTTGAAAAATGGGTTCAGAGAAGTTTTTAAAATAGATACAGTTTAGGATTATGTTTCTTTTTAACATTGTTTTGTTTTATTTCGCTTTATAGGAGTAATAGTAATTATTAGGGCTGAAAATATGTTATCCCTTCCTGATTTGGATTACGCCGATGTAAAGTTATTAATTGAATATATTAATGATCAAGCCTTAAAATTCATTCAACTAAAAGGGTCAAGTTTTATACTAACTCTCTTTAATCTACGGAAGAGATAACCAGTTAACAAATATTTATGCAAACAAATATAAGTGATACAATAGTATTACTACAAAAATATCATTAAATAACTACTAATTTTATATACTAAAGTAATTAGTTTCTAGATTGACTAAATAAGATATTATTTTATAAATTAAAAATTATTAGTATCTTTGATATAAATAAAAAATTATAATTAATTTATAAATTTGAGTTTAAATTATTTTTTAACAAGCACCAAGTTTTAGCCACTCAATATTATTAATTATAAATTAGTTTCTAATTTTAAATTAGAGATGATTTTAAACATTAATTCATTAATGACTAAAATTTTCGTGGTTAGAAATTAATTTAGACTCTATTCAATTGTATTTTTTTTTTAAAGAGACTATTTTAATATTAATAACTTTTAATTTATAAAATGATATATTAGTTAATATAGTAATTAATTAATTTTTTACCTTTAAAATTGATTATTTATTTAATTTTTTGTGTGTATTATTTTTCTATTACATTTTTGTAATTCAAATTTGTGAATTTCAAAAAATGCCATAAAATATAATTTTAATAAATAATATTTATATTTAACCGACAAATATAAATTAGGACACTTGTATTTTGGTATCACTCTTTTTTTTTTTACTACCATTTAACATTACTCTTTATAACTATTTACTCTATTTTTCTTCAAAAAGTATAAAAAATTGCGATTTTGATTTTGATTGATTCTATAAATTAATTAAATAATACTAACGATGAAAGATTGGTTGAAATATGAGAATGTGGCATGATACGATATGCAGAAATCAGAACTCTTGGACTGCATTCAGGTAAGTGCGGTGTGAATGCCTCACCACACCAACCATACAATGTTTTATAACTAATTTATTCTCTCTATTTACAGATCAACCTTTTTCTTAACCTATCTAATAAAAAATTGCATCCTAGGTCGCAAGTGACCGGGATTACTTTTTTCACCCCATAAGTTTGAAATTCCCACTTTCTCTTTCTTTCTGCTAAACAATAATGGAGGTTCTCGTAGGCACAAGTGGGCCGGGTAACTTTTTGTTTATAATAAATTTCTTTGGGCTCGTATTGGGCTTTGTAAGGATTTTAAGCCCCATAAAAGAACCAGTTACTTTGTGGAGCGTAATAAACGAATAATTTATATATAAAATTCTTCATGAACGCTTTTTAAATATTTAAAATTAATTTATTAAGTTAATTTATGCATAAAAAAAAAGTTAATGAAATAAATGAAGACTAGATAAGAAGTGGGAATTTTGAAGTGGGGCCAGGGATAGCAACCACAAGAAGCTGAAGTGTCACAAAAGCAAAATGGTTGCAAGATATGCCAATAAGGAGTGAGGCAATCGCACCTTATCCACACTCCAACCACAACCTTAAATTACGTTACACTTATCGTATCCACTCCTTATCACAAAACCTCAGCCTCAAACAACACAAGAAAAACGAATTAAAGAAACAAAAAAATAGAGCCACTAGGATTAAGAAGCACACAATTCGAGTTGCCCTTTGGTCCTTTCAAATCAACCTAGTTTTCTTTTCTTTTCTTTTCAACTTCGATCAAAACCAGAAAACTAATTGCATCCACCATGTCCGCCATGAACTCCAGTGTCTTGGCCTGTAACTATGCCAGATCAGGATGCTCCGATCTGAATGCGAAGCTCGCCTCCATGCCTTCGGTTGCATCTCCTCAAGTTTCTGCACTCAAGTTGCCTGTGATAAAGGCTCATCAAGCAAAGGTTACTGAATCTGAATCAAACCAAGGAAGAAGAAGTGCCCTTGTTTACTTAGCAGCTACCCTTTTCACTGCTGCAGCTGCTGCTTCCAACTCTTCAGCCAATGCAGGAATCATTGAAGAATACCTTGAAAAGAGCAAGACCAACAAGGTCTTTTCAAACCCTTGGTTTCTCTCTTTTTCATCGTAATTCAACTAGTTTCTAATGGATTATATTGTTACAGGAACTTAACGACAAGAAAAGGTTAGCCACCACTGGAGCCAATTTTGCAAGAGCATACACTGTGGAATTTGGCACTTGCAAGTTCCCTGAAAACTTCACCGGTTGCCAAGATCTAGCTAAGCAAAAGGTAGTTTTGAACTTTCTTTTCGTGAATATTATGAGTTTTTAATATGAAGAAAAAAGTTGTGATCTTTATCCAACTTGTGTAACACTGATTCAAAGTTTTACTCTGGTTTCTTTTGATGAATGCAGAAAGTGCCTTTTCTTTCTGATGATTTGGAGCTAGAATGTGAAGGGAAGGACAAATACAAGTGTGGTTCTAATGTTTTCTGGAAATGGTGAAATGGACAACATTTTCCCGTGTCAAGCTTCTCCTTGACAATGTGCCATAATTTTCTGTGTTATTCTTAATATTATCATTGCTGCTGTTTATGATAATCTATGTTGGTTGTAAAAACATTAGAAATTAAATCTTACTCGCCTCTTTCGTTTACATGAAGCCATTCCAAATGCCTTCTTTGTTCTTCTGAAATTCATAACTTTACTGATTACTTTCCAAATCAGAACTCCAGGAACAGATATCAAACTTATATGCTTTTTGTTTTTTTTTGCAGTTTGTTGTTATCCGTTGTGTTCTTGGATATAATTTCAAAATATATATTATACTAAATCATACTTTAAAACCTCCGATTAATGAATAAGTTACATTCATTGCTGAAAACTCGTTCTCAGAGCATAATCACACGCTAATTTTGCCTTTGATGATGCAAAAAGCTAAAGTTTACATGGGAAGCATATGACACATATACTGATCATGGACGTTTTATATTTACAATATTTATGAGCGACATTTTCTATCACAACTCTTTTCTTATATTTATATTTAATAATCTTTTTAATTAATATGCTAGATTATTAAAACGCATGTGAATCAAATAAGCATCAAACAAAATTTATTTTTTGTTCCTTTTTGTTAAGCCTTTTGCATTAAACCGAAACAATTCAGAGAAGATGAAAAATAAAACAATTAAAATTATTATCTTTTGGAATTTTAATCTATTTTTTCTCCATCGATAAATTTAGTTGGGAATTTGGATTAAAAATACTCATACTAAATTAAATCATTTCGGATTTTTGGATTAAAAATGTTCATAGTATATGAGTTAAACAACTTATTATATTAAATTATAATCTTATATCTTTAAAGTTAATTAATAATTAATAAATATGTGTAAATGTATACTTATTTAGAAAGTTACAATTTAATTATGTTACACTACCAATATTTTTATATTTATTAAAATATAATAGTATTTTAGTGATAGAAAAACCTATTTGTTGATATGAGATAAAATAATTATATAAAAGTTGTAATATATTTTTTATACAATGAGTTTTAAAGTTTGTAGTTGATTTAATTGTGTGGTGGGACGTCTAATATTATTGGGGATTTGATCAGACTTAATAAACATTGATGGAAGGTTTCACAAAAGATGCTAAGGGTGGGACAATTAAGAACGACAATAAATGTGAATGGCAGAATTAAAGAAGATATTTGGCAAAAAGTAAAGGAGGAGAAAAGTTAAGAGGTCGACAAGGATAGATGGACAATCATTAGGGAAAAGACATATAACTCAATGTATGTTCTGGTTGATCAAATTTTACTCTTTTGACTATAATATTAGCGTCCAACATGGGGCTCGTGACTATCGTGTTCCATAGACCCACCATTGTAGTCCTTAGGAGCTTTGGAAGACAAGCAATGGATATGTGGTTTCATAATTCATCAAATTCCCATAGATTTTTAACTTATAATTTATCAATTGTTCTATATTTTGTTTTATATTCTTAAATGTATCAACTTTTGTTATTAGTTATAGATTTCATGAGTTGTTATTCTTTAAAGCGATTTGTGGGTAGGATGTGAAAATGGTGGAAGGAGGTCTCATGAACAACGCATAACTAAATTTATAATGGAGGGCCAAAGAATGTCAAATTTTAGCACACGATCATGACCACTTGATTGAATTATGATCTTTTATCTCTTGGCAATTGCATTATGGTGATCTTTAAGGAAAAGACTAGTGAATGTGTGGTTGGTTGTTGAAGTTGTAATTGTCTTGTTACATGATTTGGTGTTCTTTACTACTTATTTTTAATCTTACATCTGATTTTGTACTCACATAATTATAACTTACAAATTTTGTGCATGTTGGCATTCGCTTTGTTTGGCACTTTCTAGTTACTTTTAATTAGATTTTTGTTGGATAAATGTTAAAGAAGACAAAAAGGAGCATTAACTCTTCCAAAATACGGAAAGGTGCATTGGTCTCCCAGAAGACGCAAATGAGCATTAGTCTCCTAAAAGACGAAAAGGAACATTAGTCTCCCAAAAGATGAAAAAGAGCATTAGTCTCCCTAAAAAAAATACGGAAAGAAATATTAGTTTCCCAAATGATGATCTACTTGTTGGTTAAGACTCCCAACTAATCTGGTTGAGTAATAGATCTCCAATATGACAAACTACTTGTTTGTTGAGTAGCCAAACTTTAACTAATTTGGTTGAGCAATGAGTCTCCAAAATGTCAGTTTACTAGTTGGTTAAGTAGCCATACTTCCAACTATTTTGGTTGAGTAATGAATCTCCCAAATGCCAGTCTACTTGTTGGTCGAGAAGCCAAACTACCAACTAATTTGGTCAAGCAATTAATCTCCCAAATGGCGTTCTGTTGTTGGTTGGGCAACTAGACTCCCAACAAATTTGGTCGAGCAATTAGTCTCCTAAATGACAATCTACTTGTTGGTTGATCAACTAGACTCTCAACTAATTTGATCGAGCAATTAGTCTCCCAAACGACGATCTACTTGTTGGTTGCTCAGTCAAACTCCCAACTAATTTGGTTGAGCAACGAGTCTCCAAGATGACAATGTACTTATTTGTTGAGCAGCCAAACTCTCCAAGATATCCGTGTGCAATTATATGAATTATTATAGTTTCTCCATGTATGACTTATAATTGGTATGATCTAAATGGTCTTATGATAACTCTATTGTATATTAACCTACCCACACATTTTATGGTCTTGTGTTGTTTTCTTCTTTTCCAATAATCACCATTTTTGTGTGAGCAAATGGAGATGCAAGTTTATAGACACCTTTGAAGGATGAGAAATCTTTAATTAGAGTTGTAAGATTACAGCAAATGCATAAGTGATTAATATGTTATTTATAAAAATATTTTTGTATATTTAATATTGTTATATAAATAGTATATTTTTATAATTTAAATTCTTAAAAAATTGTATTAATATATTTTGTATTATGTTCAATTACCTTCAAATATTATTATGAAATATATTATTTTATTAGTTTTTTACTGTAAAATAAAATATTACAAAGTAGATAATCTTAATAGTTAATAAATTACATATTTTTCTCACATGCATGATTAAACATTAATGTATTGGATAATCATCTATTGATTTTTCTTCATAACATCTCAATATTATTTGATATAAATTGTGTCAATATATTTAGCTTTATTATTCATTCATAAAATCTAGTACAATTTCTAATATTTATATGGATCTATCTTTATGCTTATCTCTCTACCTCCCTCTTTTTTTGTCTTTCTATATATATTATTTTTTTTAATCATACCAAAACAAGTAAAATAATCAAATCACTCTTGAATTAAATTTTGAAGAACCAATAAGATATTATGTAATCATATTAAACTGTTTTTTTATTCAAATTCCAAATCAACATTAAATTATATTGATATGCAGTTTGAGTAAATATTTTTTAATTAATTTATCAACTACTTTTCGTAACTAAGCAATTATATTGGAATCGGACAGAAATAAGTTATGTATCTTTTTAAATACTTAGACAAATTTCTTTATCGTTTTATGCAAGTAAATTTGAGTATATATTCACTCTATTCTTGTTTATTTTATGCAAGTAAATTGTATACACATCAAATTTTGAAAACATAATAATAAAAAAATATATTAACAAAATTAATTAAAAAATAATTTTTAGTATTTAAACTTATATATGATAAGATTAAAAGCTAAACTTTTGAAACCATGAATACACCAAATCTTTTGCTGGCGCCAAACGAACAATAATATGGAAAAAGATGAATCCCCGTGATATCGCAAAACAAAATCGTGACCGTCCGATAAACCCATACACGGATCACTCCAAATGGATTTTGTTTTCCCTCCAATTTTCAAGCTCTCACCTATATAATTAAATCCTTTGTCCTTCACCCTCATTCATCTATACCCAAACAACTATCTTCAGAATCTTCTATAATCTTCCAAATGGCCCGTACTAAGCAAACAGCCCGTAAATCTACAGGCGGCAAGGCTCCCCGGAAGCAGTTGGCAACGAAGGCTGCTCGAAAGTCTGCTCCGGCAACCGGCGGTGTGAAGAAGCCCCACAGGTTCAGACCAGGAACTGTTGCTCTTAGGGAAATCAGGAAGTATCAGAAAAGTACAGAGCTTCTGATTCGAAAGCTTCCTTTTCAGCGATTGGTTCGAGAGATCGCGCAGGACTTCAAAACAGATCTGAGATTCCAGAGCAGTGCTGTCTCGGCTCTTCAGGAAGCTGCTGAGGCTTATTTGGTTGGACTCTTTGAAGACACTAACCTCTGTGCAATTCATGCTAAGAGAGTCACCATTATGCCTAAGGATATTCAACTTGCCAGAAGAATCAGGGGCGAAAGGGCCTAGTTTCTTTGATTTTTGTTTTTTAATTTTTTTTTGTTTGGCTTTAGGGTTTGCCATTTGTTAGTATAGGTGATGGTACGTTTGTTTATGGATCTTGAAGGGTTTAGTATACCATGTTTTGATCTCTGTTTTCTGTTCTTCTATGTGTAGTACTCAAGTTTTTTCCCGATTAAAACAAACAGAGGCATTACTTACTAGTGCTGTTGACATTCGAAACCTGTTAAGATTCTAATGATTTTTTAGCTTTTTTTAAGTACAAATTAGGAGACTTCAATTTATAATAATTGATTTCTTTATTAATAAATAGATAATGATACTTTAATTTATTTTTTATTCACTTTTAATTCATCATTTTAATTATTATTAAATCATCATATCACATTATTAAAAGAAATAAAATAAATAATCTAACCGTAATTAAAATATTAAATTAAAAATAGATACAAAAAGATGGATTAAAATATATATTTTTTTAGTAAATAAGCAGTATATATTTCACTTAGTTAGTGTACAATAAAAGGTCAATTTCGTTTTTCAGTCAAAATAAATATTAAAACTTAAGTGAAAGGTCTTTCCATATTTGTCTGACCAGAAGAGAAATTCATTTATGATTTTATTTTTCTTTCACACCATAGGTTGAATAAATCATGCATTTGGTATCATTACTCACAATTATGTAATTCTGAATTCTTCTGTTGATTTTCAAAACCTAAAACCTTTTGGTTTTCTGATTCAAAGAATGATTTTTAATGAACGGAAATGAAACGATTCATTAATTTGTTGGAACGTATATCAAGATTTCTGTTAAAGAGGATCAATATAGATATTATTTATTATAATTTTTGTTATAAATATATAAAATATAGAAATTGGATAATAAAATTTTCAATATCATGTACTAATTAGAAATTTTGTTTTTAATTTTTTTTATATTCTATTTATATTATTTATTATATTTACAATCATTTAAAAATATATATTGTTTCTCATAAGTTTAAAAAAATCTTTTAAAGACAAAAATTTAATGAAAATATTGACAAAATATCTTAAATTCAAAAGTCATTTCCAATACTGTTATTTTAAAGGATACGTAGCTTAAACATTTATCAGTAATCAATATTTTTGTAGAACATATTTTGATCAAATTTCGTCAAAAGCATAATATTGTTGAAAAATAATCTTGTCTAGTTAAAGTTTCCATGAATAAAATAGAAGTTTACTTTTATAAAATTAAAAATTAAAAATAAAATATTTTTTTGTAATAAAAGTAACATATAAATATTGTTGTAAATACATAACTTTGTCTTTTAGAAGTATTAAAATTTGGGGATTATGGTTTTTAAGAATATAATTTTTTCTCCTATCAAACTTTCTGTTGTTAAATATAAATATATAAATATATATATATATATATATATTAATAATAATATAAGGTTTTGTAATTTTTTATTCTTACCATCCTATAAAACCAAATTATTATTATTTTTATTATTATTACGTACACACAGGTGCTGTCACACTTATGTGTACGTATTTTTTAACTATATGTAATATTAATAGGTGATGATAATATAATGTTATTAAGTTAATATATAAAACAAAACTAATATTTATTAAAAATAAAATAAAATATATAGAAAAGATAAGAGAGTAGTTGTTAATAAATAAAGAAAAAAAATTGTAAAAGTAACAATCAATTTTTAAAAATTTAATAAATAATCATATTTTAAATGATAATATTGGTATTTTGAAATGTAGACAAAAGAAAAAATTCTCGGATGATTATCTTTCGTTTTTATATTTTTTGGTATATTGTTTACATATAAAAATATTAAACTAAATAGATTAGTTTTAGATAAATTATTAATAAACAAAAACACTTTATAGTATAATTGAAATTATTTATTATATATTTAATACATAGTTATATATTTAAAATATCTGCCTATTATGTAGAAAAATGTTTATCCTATACCATAGACAAATTAAAATACTTAGAGAATTTCATTTAAACCAGCTTAAAGTTATGATTTCAATAATTTTTCTAAAATTATTGAAATTATTTTTACCAACTAAAGTAGAATCCTTCTTACCAAATTGAAGGGGACAGATATTCCCAATCCAATGAACCCGAAAACTTGAGAATATTTCTCGAGAAAAAAAAAAGCCTAAAAGAAAATCTAAAAGATGGAAAACATGAATCCGGGTGATACGTCGAGACCGAATCTTGACCGTTGGATCCAGTCTCACACGGATCACTAAAAATCCAAAGCGCTCAGATGAAAAAACATCTCCCTCCAAAATTTGAGAGTCTCACCTATATAATTGAACCCCCTCTGCTTCTTCTTTCACACCAGAGTCTGCTTCTTCCTTTACACCAGAGTCGTTTCCAAGCTTCTCAGCTCTTCCACTAACCAACACACAACCCTTCCAGAAGCTTCCAAATGGCACGTACAAAGCAAACGGCCCGCAAGTCCACTGGTGGCAAGGCTCCCCGGAAGCAGCTGGCCACAAAGGCTGCTCGGAAATCTGCCCCGGCAACCGGCGGTGTGAAGAAGCCCCACAGGTTCAGACCAGGAACTGTTGCTCTGAGGGAAATCAGGAAGTACCAGAAGAGCACAGAGCTTCTGATCCGAAAGCTCCCCTTCCAGCGTTTAGTTCGTGAAATCGCTCAGGACTTCAAGACGGATCTGAGGTTTCAGAGCAGTGCCGTTTCGGCCCTTCAGGAAGCCGCAGAGGCTTACCTGGTTGGACTCTTTGAAGACACTAACCTCTGCGCCATTCATGCTAAGAGGGTCACCATCATGCCTAAGGACATTCAACTTGCTCGTAGAATCAGAGGCGAAAGGGCTTAATTTTAAACATTGTGTTATTACTTGTTGCTTTTAGGGTTTGTGTGTTTTTCTTCAGTCTTTTGTGGTTTCTATGTGTGCATCTTAGAATCTGGAGTTGGTGACTTCTTCCATTGACACCCTTATGTACTTAATCATGTTACATAATTTTAGTTTTCAAATATTTGTCTCGAGCATCTTTAATTTTGTTTTTATTCAAGGTTCTGTTCTTACAAATTATTGTTGCAAGATTTAAAAATAAATTGTTGGTTCTCTGTTACGCTATCAGTGGATGGGAGAGTAAAAATTGTTCTCATTGTTTTTATTTTTATAAAATACTTACACAATGTTCCGTCTTCAATCAGAAACAGAGTAAATAAAAGCTAATTCAACCCTTAGAGGGTACCCAATTGATCATACCTTAACCAACACTCTCAAAATTACACTATTATGTGATTCTTGGAGCAGTATGCAGAGTAAACATTTTCAATGGTTATGCACCAGATAATGTAGATATTTTCGGTTCAAGTTTCCTTGTCTTCTGCTGCTTCATTAGTTCTATAAATTCCCCGAAAGCTGCATAATGAACAACAATATTTATAACGATTGCAACTGAAATAATTATAGCAGCAGTTTGTATTTCATACCGTAATCAGAATCATGAGGTCCTGGTGAGGCTTCGGGATGGTATTGAAGAGACATTATTCTTTGAGCAGGGAAAGCAAGGCCTGCGCAACTTCCATCATTAAGATTAACATGTGTAACTTCCACTCCTTCTGGCAATGTAGCAGGGTCAACGGCATAGTTGTGGTTCTGTCATTATTTTGAGATCAAACGTTACTAACCCTCTTTTTTTAGTGTAGAAAGTTCATCAGATCGCATACCTGAGCACTAATTTCAACATGGCCTGTTCGAAGGTTACGAACCGGATGATTCCCTCCATGATGGCCAAATTTCATCTTAAAGGTTTTGCCTCCTAAAGCCTGACCCAGCAATTGATGGCCCATGCAAATTCCAAAAACAGGCACCTTTCCCAGAATTTTCTTCACTGTTTCAACTGCATAAGGAACAGCAGATGGATCTCCAGGGCCATTGCTGAAAAGCACCCCATCAGGATTCATCTTCAAAGTTTCTGTTGCTGGCCACGTCGATGGTACAACAGTGATTTTGCAGCCATAAGACGCCAAACGCTTAAGTATATTATGCTTGATTCCAAAATCATAAGCAACAACCTGTGATTCATTCAACGGCATCAGACAAAGAAAAAGGAATGTGGAAGTGCCTAAAGAATGCTTCTTTCTAACACTTACATGGAAAGTCTCACCACTCTCTCCAGAACTAAAATCCCATTCTTGCTTTGTTTTATCAACCCATTCATGCACAGTTTGACATGATACTCCACTTATTAAATCAATACCTGCAAAATGAAACAACAGTCACTCGCTTCTACAATGTTTCCAGAGCCTCAGAGATTCATATTCATACCAACAATGTCCCAAGAACGAGACATCTTAAGTAGTTCCTCATCTGTTATAGAATTGTCGGTACTCAACACACCAATGAGGCTGCCATCTTGCCGTAATCTGCGTGTGATAGCCCGTGTGTCAACATCATCTGTTGCATTACAAAGCATCACCAAAGTTAAAGCCAAAAGCTACAAACGAATTTATCAAAGTAACACTTGCAGGGTTTATGCATTCGTATACATTACTCACAAATTCCCATGATATTCCTTTCTGATAAGTAACCACTTAAAGTTTCTACACATCTCCAGCTTGAGGTACTACATAGATTTATTACAAGGACAAAGAAAAAGTAAGCATAGTAAAATATAAAGTTCAATCAGTGAAAAGCTTTCTGGAGAATGTAAATTAACCTGATGCTTAAACTTCTAATTACTAGACCAGCAAGGAAGCACTTTCTTGATTCCTCATCATCTGGCAGTAAGAGCATCAAAAGGTAACTTTTAGACAATTTCCAAGAACCAAGATTCAAGAGACTTAGAATTTAAATCTAAAAATACTCACCAAAATTTACACCAGTGTTACCAATATGCGGGTTTGTCATCAGCACAAATTGACCAGCATAACTAGGATCTGTTAGAATTTCTTGATACCTGCAGTGGACATATATTAAAAAAAGTTACATATATCCTTATTCAGACCTAATGCATGTATGATCCATAATTTATCTCATCTCACCCAGTCAATGATGTATTAAAAACCACTTCACCCACTTGGGTTCCTGAAGCACCAAACGACTTTGCTTTCCAGATTGATCCATCTTCTAACACAAGCCTAGCATCCGAAGTTTTCCAAGGCCTTTCACCCTTCTCTACATTTCAATCCAAAAAAAAATTGATCAATTTCTTCAAGCCCCATGTATACGTAAAGAATGTGTTCACTTCAAGCGTAAACCAAATCATAAACTACCAAAAGGAAAAAAAAAGAAGGTTGGAATAAAAATCATGGCACACGAAATCGGTTTGTTGGTAAAGAAAATGGAAGAGAAAGGAAGAAGAAGGAATTACTAGCAGAGCATCTGATAATTAAGGCGCAAAGCCTAGGTGGCGACTTGGAACCGACGAGGTGACTCAGAGGCACACCGACGCCCAAAGATTTTGCTGCCATTGCCACCTAGAACCGTTCTGAAATCACTTCTGTTCAGGTTCGGATTATGGATTTTTCTTTTCTTTTTTTCCATGAAAGTTGTCCTTTTATGTTTCTTGTTCTGTCGTTTTGAGAACAGATACCACTCGTTTTCATACACATTTTTTTTTTTCTTTTTCTGTTTTTAATTTTTGATGTGCTTGTTCCGTCTTCATCTCCTTTTCTTCTTTGGTTTCTGAAAAAGGGAAATTCCACTTGCGTGGTTCACCAAGCACTTCTGCGACTTAGATTTTTTTGCACCATCAATGTCCAAACAAGTTGTGGCAAAGAATATTTTTTCTACTTTTCAAATACTCCGTATTAATTATAGACAGTATTTTCCTAGTTAATCTCTTCTCAGTTTTAAAAAATAAGATTATATTCAGTATAAAAAATATTCTCTTAATTATTTACATTAACTTCACTATAATTATTATAAAACTAATCATCTTATATGGGTGAATTATTATTTAAATATTCAAGTACATGTTAAATTATTATTAATATATGTCAAGCCATTTAATCTTACAATGGAGGATAGATTTAGCATGACAACTTATTCAACTTTATCTTGTAAGAGATGTGTGAGTATATACTATATTGCGGATGTCTCAAACATTCCCGTGATACTTTATTTGGAATTTTGACCACAATTACAAAAATATCAAGTGAATTTATCTTTTAAATTTGTTTTCTAAAGTGCACTTAATCTTGTTTTTATTAGTGGTTTCAATTTGCTTACGAGTCACTGAACCAAATTAGATGTGTAGTGTTCCATCATCGATTGTGAATTATACCTTTTTGATGTCATCTAAAGCACCCCATACAATATGGTAATATAGCATTATGTCTCTTTAAGGCACTTCAAAAACGTCGAAATGAGCACATAACAGTGATAACCCACTCAAAGTGAAAACCACCGCTGAAATTAATAAAAATAATGTTTATAAAAAAAATTAAATTTGATTTTAATTTAAAAAGGCATAAATATAGATATTATAAAAAAAAATTGTAAATTGGTTTAAATTAAGTATATTTCTAACATATTAATAATATTTAATATTAGATATGTTAAACTTTATTATATTATCATTTATGAAAACTATATAAAAAATTAGTATAAATTGTATTACATAATATTAATTTAATATTAAAATATTGCAATGAAAAAGAAAATTGTTATGCAGTTATAATGTACTACCCTTTTATGAACTTATCATTTATAATACAATAATGTTAAAAAGAATTAGTATAAGTATAATGTATAATGATATTTAAAATATCCAACAACTTATACAAAGCATGGAAGATGATTTGGCTAACAACGTACACAAAGGATTGGCTAGGTTGTGAACTTTAATTTATTGCAATTGAAAGAAGAAATGACCTACTTTATTATAAAGTTGAAATAATGAGTCGAAACTCATCACTTAAATATACTGAAAAATGTCAATAGCAATGAAATGCGAAAAAAAAAAATATCAAGGAAAAAATTAATTTCTTATATCTAGTCAACAAAATGAAATTGTTGCCTTTAAGTAGAAACCTAAAAGGCTAAAACACAAAATTATTACCTTTTAGGAACATTTTAAAAAAATTATTACTTTAGTCACTGCTTTCATTTTATGAGCGTGCTGCGAACGCAAAATGAGAAGGCGAATATATATACACATATATTGATTATTTGAAGGAGAAAGCGAAAGAACAGAGAAAATAATTTGAAGGGCAACAAAGAAAAGAAGAAAGATGGGCGTGACGAAGGAAAACGTTGAAGCAACCTTGAAGGCCAAACTCAACCCTTCTCATCTTGTAAGCCTTTCCTTCTCTTTCCTCTTCTTACTCTGCACTTCGCTCACTCAAACCCACTCTCTCTGTTTCTTCTTTTAAGATATCAAATTCAGAAGCATTTCACCCTTTTTGCATGCTACGCCACATAATAACTTTCTAGTTTGCTGATCACCCCCCTTTACTAATTTCTTTACTAGCTTTTAATTAATCTTTATCCAGAGTTGTCCAAAGTCACGTTCTTTAATTTCTGCATTCAATTGAGCTCTCCTTTCTTGTTTTTACCCAAATCCCAGGAATGGTTTCGCTCTATATGAAAATTGTTTCTTTCGTAGCATTGGTAGAGAACCTAGAATAAGACTTGTTTGGATCAACTTCTCTATAAAGCATTTCTAGAAAAAAAGAAAATAAAATAGGAATCAAAATAAGTTTTATAAGTTAATGTCTAAAGGTTTTGTTAGCTTGTAAGGTTCTTACTTTCTATATGGCAGTAAATACCGAATGGATTGGTCTATTTAGGGAACCAATGAATTGGTTTGTGAGTAGCAATGCAATTCATGGTTAACCAGCGAATTGTGTTAGTTCCATTCTTGCAGAGTCAAGAAAATGACAGTAGTCAAGATGGGTAGTGGGTGGAATTTGGATTTGATGAAGATTGAATGGGAAGTGGAGAGATGTAGCAGCCCAACTGGAGAATGGGTTTGCAGCAGTATTGGGAGGGAGTGGGAATGGGAATGCCCCGAAGACCTCCAATTGCACTCTGCAAATGATGATGATTGTGGATGGTTATGTCTGTGTGTCTAATAGTTCTTCAATTTCTTTGTATCTTTGAATATTTCTCTTTGATGGGTGTGGGAGGGAAGGAAACACTTGCATCACAAGGCAAGTACAAAAGCATACCGCAACTAACAAGTATATGCCCACGTACTTGGCAAAGTGGCATGCAGCATATCCAAATCTCTAACATGTACCGCCAGAATATATATCTTTGGCTCTGTGATTTCTTTTCCATAGGGTTATACTGCTTTGTTCTTGTTCTTTGCTCCTTTTAATGAACATTAGTAATTTTTTGTCCTAAGTATATCCATATTCCAATTTTTTGTTGCACAAAGGCGGAATGATCTTGTGCAAACTATCTCCCTCGCCAACTAGGCTGGTTCATGCAGGGTAGTCAGTTCCTTATCTGACTGCAACCTTTTCTAGATATCAAAGAGTCACTGACATATAAACTTTCTTCTCCTACTAAATTTATTACCTTTGATATATATATTTTTTTAATTGCGTAGGAATAGATAGTTCATGGTGCTTCTATTTATCTGTTGGATCTTGGATGTTTAGATAATGCATTGAAATTTTATGCAATCTAAAAATTTCTTGTTCTACAGGCTACCTGTTTTATCTATGGCTATCAGAAATCCATATAACAATTTTGGAATTTCCTTTGATACTTGACAGTGGGAATGACTTATGCAGTGTACTTTCATTTAGTGTTGGATCTTGAATCTTTCGCACATGTCCGATCTTATTGTTATAAAAAATTTACTTTTTCCAACATTGTGGTTTGCTTTATTACAAAAACTTCTTTCAGTACGTTAATGAAGAGCTTCCCCCTTGCCTGTCACATGGGGTCTGTAATATGGAATTTGTTGTGCATTAATGTGAAAAATTGTTAAACTTCAAGGGGTTATTTATAAGGGTTTAGGGATTGTCTGTTAATTCTAGCTTCTTTTAATAATGATATAATTTGTCTATGTTCATGGTAGTTACGTACAACAGAACAAATTTTATGCACCAAAGGGTTGGAGCACCCTAGTGTTCTAGTATAAATATATTTTGCCGATCGAAAAAGAAAACAAAAAACCAAAGATGAAATATGCCTGTTTCAGGGGTGTACTGAGTTTGACACTCACTTTTCTTCGATATTTCCATTCTAATTTTATTCTATTTGTGTTTCAGGAAGTGGTTGATACATCTGGAGGGTAAGTTTCTTTCCACTTATTGACCTCGTGTCCTCTACTTATAGCACTGCTTGCTTCCTCCTTTTTTTTTTTTTTTTTTTTTTTTTTTTTTGTGTTTTTTTT
>Ga0214542_1001559_pt1 | contig 47131 bp, 24 predicted proteins | sample CNSS1metaG_FD_160096 | JGI IMG/M metagenome (GOLD analysis project Ga0214542, IMG submission 160096) | Root nodule microbial communities from cowpea collected in UCLA plant growth center, Los Angeles, California, USA - CNSS1 | ecosystem: Host-associated > Plants > Roots > Nodule | place: USA... | reverse complement strand
AATGGTTTCATGATGGTATATGAAACAAACCATAGTAGCAATATCGTCTAATCATACAAAATTACGAGAAAAGTTGCGAATATGTTTGGTTAAGGCCTATAATGCAACATGTGCAAGAAACTTGTGATTATCCCAACAAAAATGGAATCAACAACCATATATGAACATAATAGTGTATTGTTCAATTGAAAGGATGATATAGACATCCAAAAGTTCATTCATCTGAAAATATGACAATATGTTTGGTTAAGGCCTATAATGCAACATGTGCAAGAAACTTGTGACTATCCCAACAAAAATGGAATCAACAACCATATATGAACATAATAGTGTATTGTTCAATTGAAAGGATGATATAGACATCCAAAAATTCATTCATCTGAAAATATGACAAGTCTATTTGGAAAGTTTTTGCCAAGAAGAACTTTTGAGCAAATGACTCACAAATTCGGATTTCGTCTCCTTAATGATGTAAGTTTACATGAGGGGGAGAAATAGAATATATGATGAACAATATTGTATTAAAGAATACAGAATGTTGTACTCTTTTTCCTTCACTAGGTTTTTTTTATCTCAAAGGATTTTTCCTATTAAGGTTTTAACGAGGCACATTCTTTATCAATGGACACTCAAGGGGGAGTGTTATGAATTAATGATTGTCCATTGATTTACTCATATGATTAATTACTCTTTATGGTAAATATTTGTTTCCTTTATGGATTACATATTGTATTTATAAATAGGACTCTTCCTATCAATAATAATACACACATGAATTATTCCCTATTCTCTCGTTCACTATTCTCTATTGTTTCTTCTCTTCTTTATTATCTATTATTCTCTCTATTATTCGCTTTATTTCATAACAAAAATTATTTTTAAATGTAATTCTTTTGAAATTATTAATTAATACTTCTTATTTTATTTTTTAAAGTACATCCCAACCCATGATTTTTTAGGAGTGAGATCCCTTGTTAAAACACTTTGTTGTATTCCTCTCACTTATTTATATCAATGATGCGAAAATTAAATACAATTAAAGATGTCGTTGAAAATGATAGTTGATGTCCTTGTCCTTCAAGGAAACATGTATTTTTATTAAGCACGGTCACTTAAATATAAATAACATTAACTTCATATTAGCTTCAATTTTTAACAACTATTACTTAATTTTATTTATTTAAATGAAATATATTTTAAAAATAGTATTAATTTAAACTTATATAATGAAAATATAGTCTTTAAAAATATAGCCATTGGAGGATATTCTGAAAATGATATTATTAAATAAGGTAAAAATAGTTTATATATAAGTATTATTTTATATATGAGAATAGAGAGTACTATAGTATAAAAAGTATTATTTATGTTGTTGTTTAATTATAATTAGAAATTTGTCTCTAATTTCGGTATAAAGTTTTAAAATATTAATGCATATTATTCAAGAGATTACGTAGTTTAATAATAGCACAGATATTATCATATCTAAGTATTGTATCCATAAACATATCATATCTAAGTATTGTATCTATAAACATGTCCTTCATAACAAATTAAATCTTTATTAAAATATAATTTTTTCAGTTAAATTTGATTTTTTTCTTTTTAAATTTTGGATCGATTCGATCTCTTTATTTAAAAGTATTGGATTTAATATTTTATTTAAATTTTGTTAAGTTTATTTTATATTTTAAATACGTTTAATGATAAAATTAACAATAACAGTTAATTATAATTATTTTTGATTAATAATAATTAAATTATTCATTTATTATTTCTGATATAATATTACTAATTTGTCGTTAACAATTTAAGTTCTTAAACTAAAATATAATACGAACGTTTTACATTTATTATTTCCAACATCATTAATTTAATAAATATTATTATTATTATTATTAATTTTTTAAATTTTATTATTTCTTATTAATTTCTTATTAAATTTTTAAATAATGAATAAATAATAAATTATTCATTTATTATTTCTGATATAACATTACTAATTTGTCGTTAACAATTTAAGTTCTTAAATTAAAATATAATACGAACGTTTTACATTTATTATTTCCAACATCATTAATTTAATAATTATTATCATTATTAATTTTTAAAATTTTATTTAGACCGATAAAAGTTAATTTAATAATTTTTAATTAAATACAATAATACAATTTTTTTAAAATAATATAAGTTGTTTTTCTTTAGCAATTTACATTAATATTTTCAAATCAATACCTTTGAAAACATTTTAATATTTCTGAAAACGTTTTCGTTGAAAGAAAATCAGACCAGAATTTCCACCAGAGATGTTAAGTATACTTGTGTAAATAAATACTCCTGGAAGTGGTTAGTTTTGGGAATTTCTTTTTGAATGGATTTATTTGAAGAAAAACCAATAAAAGAAAGTTGGAAACAAATTTAAAATAAATAAATACATTATTAATGAATTGTTTTACGCAGCATCATCTGCTACAGTGATGAGGAAAACAGCTACTTACTTATCCTATACGGTAAATGTTACCTGACAGCTCCAGAATACTGTATCAAAACCTTATATATATTCACACACACACGCTTCTGACACCACCCACATCTCATTTTCAAGTTTCAGAGTGAAGCCACCTTCAACACAATTATCAATCTCAACCGCTGCATGTACCCTTTTACTTAATGTTTATGCTTTGCTTCTGTATTGTGCATATATATACATATTTTTCAGTATTCACTTTTGGCCTTTTTTTTCTCTTCAATGTTTGGTATGATGGCACCCTTTTTGTTTTTGTGTCGTCGCCGTTGCATAGGACCTTTCATCATATGCTCTTCAACTTTCCGTGAGTTTGAAGGATCCCTAAATTATTTTTTCTGTTAAATTATTGTTGGGTGTGGAAATAACTAATTTAAAAATCAAATTTTTAATTTACCGTTTGGTGGGAAATTTCTAACTCCCGGATCTTCTTTCTGCTATAAATTGTTGGCTGATAATGGAGCGGTTGGATCAGATCTGTGATTTGGGGTTTTGCATTTGTCTATTTTTTTTGCTTAAGTTTACAAGCAGGTCCTTGTTAGCTCTCACTCTGTCTTTGTCTTTCGGATGTTGTTGAAGTGTCTGTTGCTGTTAATTACTAGATTTGGTTTTGGAAAACTTTGTAACTTAACAATTGCGTGTATAGAGGACTCATAGTGTGAAATTTTGATTTTTGGAATTTGGTTCAGGGTTTGAGTTGCAGTGGGTTTTCTGACAATGGCAACGAGTTCTTCCAATGGAGCAACAAAGCAACCCCCCATGCCATCCCCCTTGCGTTTTTCCAAGTTTTTTCAGGTGAACTCTCCCGTAGAATTCGCATGTGCTACTCTGCCATTCTGTTTCTGATTGTTGTTTTGGTTCATGTTATGCAAATTTCTTGTCAATTTACTTTTGTTACAAGTTGATCTCTATTGATAATGCCATTTGATCATGACGTGCTAAATTATAAAAACCATTTATTTTCAGATGAGTGACTTACCTGTGCTTGTCAGATTCCCCTTTTTTCTTTGATGAATGAATCTTTATTTGTGATGCTGCTGATTCCAATTGTAGTTCAGAATCAAAGAACATAAAATAATCATAATTTTTTAATTGGCTTGATTTTTATTTTAGAGTGATTCAGTATATTTAGTATCTGCTGGGAACATAAACACCCAAATTCAGATCTCTCTGAATATCAACCTGTGCGCTGGTTTGATCTTGTAGCTGTTGGCATTTTAGTTTAAATTTCAATTCTTACTTTTTGTCTAAATTTAGGTTATAATTGCATTCTTCTGTTTGTCAACTCCTGTTGCCAATTTAATCAATAAAAATATATTCCTTTTTCCACTTCTACATTACACTTTATGCATTCTATTGCACAACACAGTTCAGCAGAAGTGGTATATGTTCCTAAAACATCGTATTACATTATTTAGAGAACACTGATAACCTAAACTATGCTCTTGCGAGGAAATCTTCTTTTACCTAGTCGTTTTTTTCCCTTTCCTTGTGTGAACTCTTGGTTTTACAATGTTACTTTCATCTCTGACAACAGTCCAATATGAGAATTCTGGTTACTGGAGGAGCTGGATTTATTGGCTCTCACCTAGTTGACAGATTGATGGAAAATGAAAAAAATGAGGTTAGGATGTTGATATCTTTCTGTTCACAGTTTTGAAGTTTTAGTTATTCAATGAGTGGTATAAAACTTTGGAACAAGATGTGACAATATGTTTCTGTAATCAGGTTATTGTTGCTGACAATTTCTTCACTGGATCCAAAGACAACCTTAAAAAATGGATTGGCCATCCAAGATTTGAGTTAATTCGCCATGGTATAATTTTATTATTTTCTTCATTGCAATCCTCCAATGTTTGACTTTCCTTTCTTCCCACCTTGTAATGTGTGTTTGGCCTCTTAATTTTAGTCATCTAGATGGTGAAATATCTTCAAGACTTTGATGTATCATGCAACAGAAGCTTGTTGGTTATTAATAAAGATATTAAACTAATAGATATATAAATTTTTCAAGTAATACACCAAAGCAGTACCTAAAATTAGATGTATTATTCAGTTAATCCTTCATATTGTGAAATAAGAAACTTTAGCTCCCAACTTTCACAATTTTCAACTATTTAATCTTTAAAATTTGCATTATCGGTCAATTTGGTCCCTAGCGTAAACGAATCAATCAATTTAGTCCTTATCAGTCAAGTTAGTCGGAGATGGGGACCAAATCAAATGATGTTGCACAACAAAGTCAGGTACTAAGTTAACTTCTGTGATATAAAGTCAGGGAGACAGATAACTGTAGTTGTTCTATTAAGAGATCAAATTGACAGTTTCTTAACATTAGGGACTAGAAGGACTAATATATGCTAATTTTAAGGACTCATTTATTTTTCATAATTTTACGGAATAAACTGACTTGTGTTTGTAATTTTAATTCCGATGGGTTTATTCTGATTTTTCTGAATCAGACAACAATATAAATTGTAGACCATGCAGAGTTTCTTCTCTGTTTCTAGATGTGTTTTAATTTAATTAGAAGTATATACTTTTCTTTTCCCTGAACAGATGTCACAGAGCAATTGTTGATTGAGGTTGATCAAATCTATCATCTTGCATGTCCTGCTTCTCCAATTTTCTACAAATACAATCCTGTAAAGGTGGGCTTCTTAGAATCTACTTTTGTATTTCTGTTATTTACCACGCTCCTTGTCATTTGTCTACACAAATTATTTCTAGCACTGAAGTAGTATGAAGTCCTCCCAGAGCACCCCTTGCTTTATTGAAAATTTAACATGGGAATTTCATATGTATTGTTGTAATGTTTCAATTGTTAGTCTGCATATTGATTCCGACTGTGTTTATGACCTACGCGTTGGTTGATTTCTCACTTATTGTGAATCTTGAGAAATAATCTAACAGTTCCTGTAAAACTTTACAGACAATAAAGACAAATGTGATTGGAACATTGAACATGCTTGGGCTAGCTAAACGAGTGGGAGCAAGGTTATCTCTTTTTCTAAAAGATAAAGTTGATAAGCTAAATCAATACCAATTGTTTATTTTACCATGTTGTAATTTTGATTGACAGGATTTTGCTTACATCTACTTCAGAAGTATATGGAGATCCTCTTGTGCATCCACAACCAGAAAGCTATTGGGGCAATGTTAACCCTATTGGTACGTAATCATCTCATTCTCAATCCAAACTCTATGAATCAATGGCATTATATTGGGGCCAATACTGATTTAGCTGAGCTCATCATAATGTATACCTCAATGTTTAGTTTTCACACTTCAAAGTAGTTTTCCATTTTGAACAAGCATTTGTTAATGAACATGATCTGAATGCTGCAAGTATATGATCTCTTTGAATTATACCTTGCTAAGATCTATGGTGTTCATATATTTTCAAAACTGTAGGAACTTGGAATGTTCATTGATTTTATATATATGCCATATCCGTTGTTTTATCATGACTCGGTAAAATTTGATTAGTGGGTGGGTTTTAGAAAGAATTTTTCCCTAATTGTTAGGCTCATGTTGTGAGATGCTCCTCAATTACTTGTTTAGTATATGTATGCTGAAACTTGTGAAGAATATATCCTAAACATAAAAGTACGTGTGTACAGGAGTTCGAAGTTGTTATGATGAGGGCAAGCGTGTTGCAGAAACTTTGATGTTTGATTATCATAGGCAGCATGGAATAGGTAATTCCTTCTCTTTTTTCTTTTTCTCCTATGTAATACCTTCTCATGAGGGAATGGAGAATACAAGTGTTGCATTGCCGTTAAATATTAAACTTAATGTGATTTCTACTTTAATATATTTTTCTCAGAAATACGCATTGCAAGAATCTTTAACACATATGGACCACGCATGAATATTGATGATGGGCGTGTGGTCAGCAACTTCATTGCTCAAGCAATTCGGTAAATCCTTTAACTTTATAATGTTATAGCAAGATGGAAAAGCTGATAAATTAATTTTTATGACTACATATATCTCAACTCTCAAGAAACATTGGTGCTCTTCTGTAGTCAAGCATAACAATTTATTCTAGTACACTAATAGAAAAATCCAACCTTTATAACCGTATGAATTACGTGCTTCTTGAGCCTGCTCTTTATTTTGTTCCTTATTACGTACATTTTTGTGTTACAGTGGTGAACCCTTAACTGTCCAAGTTCCCGGAACTCAAACTCGCAGTTTCTGCTATGTCTCTGACATGGTATGTTTGCTACATGTGTCTCATTTGTATATTATGATCTTGATTCAAGTACTAGGTGTGATTGACTATGATTATATATATGAAATCTCTTAGGTTGATGGACTTATACGTCTAATGGAAGGGGAAAACACTGGTCCAATCAACATTGGGAACCCAGGTTGTATTACAACTGAGTCGTTTGAACTCTGATTTTTCTGCCAAATTCTAATGTTTTGATACTTTATTCCTCCAGGCGAATTTACAATGATTGAACTTGCCGAGAATGTCAAAGAGGTGAGTTGTAACTTGAAAACCATTTAAATTCTTGGAGAATCCCACACTCCCCCTTATCTGTCAGTCTGGTCATGTTTTATATGCAAGATTTAAACAACAGTTTGAACCAAGGAATTCTCTGATAGCGAATTATGAACATGTTTTCATGAGAGGGATAATGTATGTGCTTTGCAATATGCAAGTAGCCAAGTAATGTTGGAAAAAAAAAAGACACTTTATGTTTACCCTGTGGACTAAAAATGGAATTTGGGTGAAAAAATTTATTTATATGGCCATGTTTTTGCAGCTTATTAATCCAGCAGTGGAGATAAAGATGGTTGAGAACACTCCTGACGATCCTCGTCAGAGAAAACCAGACATTACAAATGCAAAGGAATTGCTTGGATGGGAACCAAAGGTCAAATTGCGAGATGGCCTTCCTCTTATGGAAGAGGATTTCCGTCAGAGGCTTGGGGTTCCCAAGAAAAACTAAGCTTGTTCTGTTCCTATACTTCATATCATAATGAATGTTTTGATAGTATCTGAGATTATTCTGTTGCTGTTAAGATACTTTATACTGAGAGTTATGGAGAGGAAGGTTAGAACTTGCAGCCATGAACACTTGAACTTGCTCTTCAATTGATACAATATGATGATTTCTTCTCCACCCAACTTCTTAGAAATGCTATTGTTTTGAGTTGAAAGTTTTTTCAACTCTAAACTAGCTTTTACAAATTCTCTTTCAACTTTCTTTTGTTTGTTGTTGTATCAAAATACAAGTTCAGATTGCTGTTGGGTGGGTTGAGCTTTGGATTTGAGGAGGTTTGTATCTTCTCTAGAAATAAACTTATGATCTGTTATGAATGTCACATAGGTTCTATTGAATGTGTTTCTTCTGAACTGAGATCTATTTTTTTCCGAAAGTTACATTCATTTTTAATTAGAATTTAAGACTATTGTAATCTTAATCAGTTGTGAATTGAATTTACTATTGTAAGACTGTTCTACCAAATAAACAACCAAAATTGTCTTGAAGGATTATTAGTCAAAACAAAGTTTAAGACTAGAGGTTTAAGAGTTAAAATGGATAAAACAAAACCTAAAACAAAGATAATTATATTCAGATAATTAAACACCTAATTCAAGAACTTAGAAGAAATTAACAACACTCAATCAATGAATCCAAAATCAATCATATTCTAATTCCATGGCTGAAAATCAAATTCAAATGAAATCTAAATACTAATAAAATGATCAAACACAAAATCTTCATGCTTTTGGTTAACACAATCAATTAAATTTCATAAACCTCTAGAATTTAATAAAAGTGTATTCGTTTTTTATACCACTAAGTTAAAACTATTTTTTCTAATTTGACTTGTACACTTTAATCAAATAACGATGAATCAATCTATTGTTAATTAAAATTAGAATGAAAACTTTTAATTCATCAAATTAAACACATTAGAAAGAGGAGTAGGAAACCTAAATTGAGAACAAATGTTTCAACTCGATAGTGAAGAGTTGTTGCCTTCCTTGGTCTTTAAATTACATAAACAAAACTACTATTCTGTGGTAAAACAGCACATAAATATGTTCCCCAAAAAGGATATATTGCATTTTTTCCCTATTCCTCCATTAAAAAAAATAATTTAAGGAATGTTCATAATCAGATTATGCAATATAGGAAATTTGAAAAAATGTACTAAGTTTAAGGAAAAAGATATCCTAACCGATGATTACATAATTTTCGACCTAGAATTTGTCGGTACATCAACTTATAACCCAAATACTAAACAATGTTAAAATATATATATATATATATATATATATATATATATTAATTACAATATAGTTAAATTAAGGGACTAATCAAACTCAAATGGTAAATATTGTCAAAATTAATTCAATTATGCATAAAAAACATCTGATTGTGATAAATTATCCTGGGGTAGTAAGAGATATGTTTAAATATTAATGTACTCTTGATTATGAACCAATGTTGTTACAAGTTCTCTCAATGGAAAATATATGTTACTGTATTTTTTTTTTTATCATACTTAATATAATAGTAGACAATAGTACAAACAAAGATTAAGACATAATTATATGTGGTAAGTAGTATTACGGTGTATATATTTATTTATTTGGATGTTACAATAGATACTATCTTTATCTTAATTGATTATCAAACCTTCATAAGATATATACTAGATCAGCGTGTGAGTATTTTTTAAATATTATATATATATATATATATATATATATATATATATATATATTTTTTTTTTTCATTTATTTGTTATGTATATAAAGTAATTACATTTTAAAGAAACTAGTTTTTTCTATGAATATAAACTGTATTAAATGCATTGAAAAAAAACCAATAATAATTGTGACACTTAATAATATTTTATTAAATAATAAGATTTGTGATATAAATTAGAAAGGATAATATACATTCAATTTGTTTTGTTGTTATTGTACTTCCCAAATTTAATTCATTTAGTACCTAAATGATAAGACATAAAAAAACCGTGAACAGGTATAATTATATAAAATATTAAATTTATTAACAAAAAATTATAAAAATTTATGGAAGTACAAAATTATGATGACATCAACAGAAAATTATGGATTTTTCCATATTTAATATGATTAAAAAATATATATATTTAATACAGTGAATAAAAGAAATAATGACACTTACTATTTTGTGGATATAAAATTATCATGTCATAAAATAGGAACAAACTTAGTTTGCTAAAAAAATGTCAAATATTAAAAAATAAAAAATAAAATGATTTTTTTAACATAATATTTCATAAATATATTTCAATCATAAATTTGATAAACTTAAAAAACAATGATTTAATATAATTTTTTTAGTTCATTCGTACTTCCTGATTTTAACTGTAGTTTCTAAAAATTTATAAGAAGTAAAAGTTACTTAAATTTACATTAAATATATTTAGTATTAATAAAAGTGATAAGAAATATTTAATGCACTTCATTTAGTATAGGATTATTATATCATACGCAATCATATATCACATTTAGGTTTTGAACATATACTTAAATCAAAATATGGTATTTAGGTATAAAATCATTTTTTTATAAAAAAAAAACAATTTTAAAATATGGTATTTAGTTTCAAATTTGTTGTAAAAAAAGTTTTAAGAAATTAGTTTTAAAATATGATATTTAGTTTTAAAATTATTTTCTTATAAAAAATAATTTTAAATGTTTAATTATAGTATTGAAATTTAAAATGAGTTCGGTCAGAGAAATTTAGTTTCATAAATTGGTTATAGGCATGTAGTGTGCGTAGTTAATAAGTTGAAATCTGTCATATTCTTCTCGTTCCATTATTAAAATAAAAATAAAATTATTGTAACATCGTATAGAATTTATTATTGCGAGAGGGAGTTGTATAACCTTGTATAACCTACGTTGTTTCTGTTTTTTTAATCTAATATACAAAATATTAATTAACTTAAGAAAATATCATAGAATTCAGTTTTAATATTTTAAAATTAAGTTCCCTTTTTAATATAAGATATTTTTGAAATTTAAATATAAAAATAAAACTAAAACAGTAATGGTAAAAAGATAAAATTGAAAATAAATGTGTACATAAATTTTTTATCTTTATATATTGTTATAGTTATAAGTTAAAGATATATTAATTTTTTTATACTTAGAGGGATATTGGTTTGAAATTTGTAGCTAATTATTTTTGTTTGTTAAAAAAAATCACATCTTAAAATCACCAATGTAATTTTGCTTAACAAGGGTTTAAGTTCAAGTCTTTTTATATATGCCACTATCTTAACCACAACAGTATTATTTCACATGAAAATACTAGAGTTTCTACAAGTTTGTTTCATCAAAAATACACTGAGAGTGATATAAAAAAAATGAAATAAATGAAGGGATTAAATTAAAGTAATGGACATCTCAGGTTATCTATCTCAACTAACAAAATATTTATGGATAGAATCAGTTAGTTCTTAATTATTTTAATCCAAACAAATGTGATACCAGATACGAAAACAGTAACAACCTGCTACACATAACAAACCTGATACTTTTGTCTTGTCCCGCTGCACGTGAGCCATGCAACTCTCCTCACGTGACGTGGCACTCCCAGATTGGTAATCTCGTACGCGCAGCACCAGCATATTCGCTGAGTCTCAAACAAGCTCAAGAAAGAACCAAATCTTCTAATTCTCCACTTTACCCCGAGCCCAAGGTGTGTCATGTGTGGGTGAGTGTGAGTATGTGAATCACATCACAGTCACAATTTTATATAACAAACAATTCAAAAACATTATGATATAAATATCAGTGCATTGCTTCCACATACATTACATTCACAGAATTTCTTTCCCTGGCTGAGTCACTACTCAATATTCATATTCATCCGTTAATCTTTTTTTTTTTCACCATTTGCTTAACCTTCATTTCGGATCAGATTCTCGGTAATTAACTTTAACTTCGTAATTGCTTCCGTAGATATACGTTTTTTTTTCTTTGCATGTTCTGTTCGATGTGATTTTTGCCTTGGACCTATAGTTTTACGTCCTTCAACATTCCGTGAGTTTTAAGGCTTCCTCTTTTTATATATTATCGAATTGAATTTGTAAATGTTTTCATTCTCTATAGTTTAGCATTTGGTGGAAGAATCTTCTGTATTTGGATCTACATATAGTCTGGTTCATGATCACCGTGTGTCTGGATCAGAAGAGAGGGTAGGGTTTTGGATTGGGTTAGGTTGTTTGGTCTTTCTATGAAGCAAGCGATCAGGTTCATTACCTGTTTTCTTTTCCCGATAGGCCATTTTATTTGACGGCACTTGATTTGGTTTACGAAAATTTTGATAACTCGTTACAGTTATTCGATCTGTGTTGAGAGGAAAACGTTTAATCTCTTTGAAATTGGTGCAGGAGTTGAACTTTAAAGGTTTTTGCAATGGCGTCGAATTCTTCTGATGGAGATTCTAGTAAATCACCGAAGCAGCCTCCCCTGCCATCTCCCTTGCGTTTCTCCAAATTCTATCAGGTGCACAGTCGGTTTTCTATTTTACGGTTTTCTTGCCGCGTTGTTGTTCTTATTGTTATCTGGATCGTACAATTAAGATTTGTTGTTAATTACCTTGGTAGATTTTTTTTTTATTCAATGGTATATAGTTTTAACCATTTATTAAATGTGATAGAAAACAAAAATAATGGATGAATTATATTGTTGAGTTAAAGTTTGTTCTGAGGAACCGCAAATCAGTACGATCTACTATTTTCATAGAATGCAGTCACCGAACCTTTAGAAAATCGAACCATAGGAGCTTACCCTGCAAAATGGCTACAGCTCAATTGTTTTGGGGAGTATATACTGATCAATGAAACTGAGTTGTTTTTTTCATTTATCTATTCTTTTTTGTATGCGTTAGGTTCAGAAGTATGTGTAACAGGCATGCATCTTACGACAGTTGATTGAAATGATTATAAACAAGGATTTTGCCAGAAAGAATTCTTAGTTTACGAAACATTTTTTCTGATGCCTTTTTTCTCTAACAATTTTTTCATTATTGATTATAGTCTAACATGAGAATCTTGATCACGGGAGGAGCTGGATTCATTGGTTCTCACCTAGTTGATAGATTGATGGAAAATGAAAAAAATGAGGTTTGTTTATTCTGTTTTTTAATACCTTTTTTCTTCCTTCTTCAACAAATATATTTTTTGTTGACATAACTTCTAATCAGGTCATTGTTGTCGATAACTACTTCACTGGATCAAAGGATAATCTCAAAAAATGGACGGGTCATCCCAGATTTGAGCTTATCCGTCATGGTATACTCTGCTTTTGTTTGCCATTCAACTATCTTATATATTAAATTGTTGTGCTTGTGATAGACTGAAGGATGGGAAGTGATTTATATTAAAAGTTAGAAGGCTTTAAATGATCGTTCTATCAACAAAAGCCTTACAGTTTTTTCACAACAAATTTCAGTAGTCATATTTCAGACTTCAGCTACTTTATTAATCAACTTCAGCGTTGCTCAGTTCGCTTTATGCTATTCTCGAGCAACATTATCAGTGATACCTTAGCTTATTTTGTATAATATATTATGTTTAGAATGTCTTAAAATCTGTCTGAAAATCGATAATTCTGATGCACATTATCGTTATGATTCCTGTGTAGATATCACTGAACCTTTGATAATTGAGGTTGATCAGATCTACCATCTTGCATGCCCTGCATCTCCTATTTTCTACAAATATAATGCTGTGAAGGTATAGTTTTTATTCTTATTTTGTCTTCATTTCATTATCTTATGGTTGGCATGCTAACACACTTTTCTCAATTGCTGACGCTTTTGCTTTTAACGTTAATTTCATAGCCATTAGCCCATTATGTTGCTTTCTGCAATCTGCAGTATACTTATTCTACTTCAGTCATGTATCTATCATTATGCGTTTCCTGAAAGTTCTGGTTTTTTGCTGATCCTTGACAAATTATCTAATATGTCACGAAATAATAATTTTTGCAGACAATAAAGACAAATGTGATTGGCACACTGAACATGCTTGGGCTTGCAAAGCGAGTTGGCGCAAGGTTGGCAAATTTCTTCGGAATTCAGTAATTTCAACATCTATCACCTTTTCAATTTTATTTGGCAAAGTCTTAGTACTTATTTTATTTTCAGGATTCTACTTACATCAACATCGGAGGTATATGGGGATCCTCTTGAGCATCCCCAAAATGAAAGCTATTGGGGAAATGTGAACCCTATTGGTAGATGCTTTTATCTCTGTCTCCATCTCTATCTCGTGCTTCTTAAATCAGATTATATTCTGCCAATGATTGTGAAAGATATCTGCACTGTATAAACCATGGAAGCCTACTCTCTCATATAATTTTTGTATATATAGTTGCTTGGGGCTTGAATTTATTTTTCATAGCAAAAAATAAGTAGTTGTGGACTTACGAAGCAAAAAGCGTTGAAATTTTAAAGTGTGTGTGGAACCTTACTTTTCCACATAATAATTAAGTATGTGATGCAAGGCTGACCATTTTGAGTCAATGAAATTCTTTTAATACAATATTTAGGTAGATGTGGTCTAAGCACTGGATTGCCATTGTTAGATACTAAGCTAGTGCACATAGAATTGCAAAAAGAACAGAATGACGTCTTTAGTAACATATTGGGACCAATAAAGGCCTTTTACGACGAACTGGAAAAAAATCAGCTTCCACGTTTAACAACCCCTACAATGTGGAGAACTAAGTACAAAGGATCCAACCTACAACTAAGTCCATTTATGCAGGACTTTATTAGCAATAAATAGTAAACTGAATTGACTAACAAGAAATCGTAATATATCCTCCCCTAAACCTGATTATGGTGTAATCAGTTTATAGAAACTTGCAAACTCCCAGTATCTTCCTCAATTTCATGATTAGCTTGAGTGGTTAAGTTATTATGTCTTCCGCTTCATTAAATGAACCACAATGTACCAGCTTCACCTTTCCATCATTACTGAGGTTAATGGAACCGGACGTGGATATGCTTACACTACCCATGGAATACAAGAATTTTTAAAGCTCGATAGTAGAGCTATTGTCACAAAAATAATAAACTGAATTGACTAACAAAAAAACATCATCCTAACACTCATATGTCTACAGGAGTTCGTAGTTGTTATGACGAGGGAAAGCGTGTAGCTGAGACTTTAATGTTTGACTATCATAGGCAGCATGGCTTAGGTAATTTATGGTCTTCTTTTCTTCATAATTCCCTCTTGTTCATTGTAAGGTATAGTTGGTAGAAAATATTTTCTCTGTAATTTAACAGGTTGTTTTGGTATTCTTTCAACATAGAAATACGTGTTGCAAGAATCTTTAACACGTATGGGCCGCGCATGAATATTGACGATGGGCGTGTTGTCAGCAACTTCATTGCTCAAGCACTTCGGTAATCAAAACTTCTTTTACTGTTTGTGGTTTATATGTTGCATTGTTATTTCTACATAGATCTCTTAATTATGGTTTTGGTTGCCGCGTTCAGGTCTAAAATAGAATGTGTGATGCGCGCAACGCACTAGCATCAATTATTAATTTAATTATTTCAATGCCTTGATTTTGTAGACTAACCCTGACTTCTTTTTCTGTCTTCCCATTTCTAATTTGATGCTTACCTCACTATCTTTGGTGTGTTTTAGTGGTGAACCCTTGACGGTCCAGTCTCCAGGAACACAAACTCGCAGTTTCTGCTATGTCTCTGATCTGGTATATATTCCGTAACCTATGCGCATATCTCTTGCATTGGGTTGATATTAGTATTTGATAAGCTAAATTATGATTTATTGTGATAAGGTCGATGGCCTTATCCGTCTCATGGCAGGATCCGACACGGGGCCAATCAACCTCGGAAATCCAGGTTACATTTATATTGCAAGGCCTGTTTATGAGTATCTTAACTGTTTCGAACTGAGAAAAGATCTTTAATTTCTTTCCCCTTATTTATTTTCCTCATTCTCTTCCTTTTCAGGTGAATTTACAGTGCTTGAACTTGCTGAGACAGTTAAGGAGGTTAGTTCAAAGCTTAATAGCGTTCTCTAGTTTCATTCATACTTGCGTTTTATGAGTGTTAAAGTGTGATTTGTGATTTAAAACTTGGTAACCTCGGGAGGGAGCTATTTATGGGGAAGGCTGCATATTTTCACAATACAAGATTAAGTCATGGCGTCTATACTACTCGGAATATGGTTTTTGTGGTTCATTTGCAGCTAGTTAATCCAGATGTAGAGATAAAGATGGTGGAAAACACTCCTGATGATCCCCGACAGAGAAAACCAGACATAACAAAAGCAAAGGAGTTACTTCAGTGGGAACCAAAGTTTCAGCTGCGAGATGGTCTGCCTTTAATGGAAGAGGATTTCCGCTTGAGGCTTGGAGTTGTCAAAAATAATTAACTTACATTTTCCTTTTAAATCAAGCCAGAATGGATAGATAATAAGTGGGATGGATGGGTCTAGAATTTCACAATTTTCCTTTCATAATTATGACGACCGTACTCTTGGTTTTATTTGACCAAAAACACTGCAGCAATAGTCTGCAAATTTTGCCGGTAGTATTATTTACTGAGATAAAATTTCTATTGAAAAAAAAAGAAAATCCCCCTCTTTGTAGTTCTCTTGTTACATGTATTCGTGATATGATGTTTAAGTAATGTCATACAAAACCATTGGTTTTTATTTCTTTTTTGTGTGCACCGATGGAGTTGTGATTGATTAGGATCAAACCTTTGGTGCCATTTAATATTTATGTTATTTTGGGTCAAAGCTTACTGAACATTTTTCTGGGTTCGGTGATATCAATGAACGTTTGACCTGCATTTTTATTAATGGACCACAATGAAAAGTCAGTTTAATGAATACCGACACTCATTGAGAATTTAGAAGTAAAAATCCTTGTTACAAATATTTTTTAATTTGAAAAAATAATTGACTTAGTTTTGGCGTAGGATGTTTCAATTAAATTTGATAGAAATTTATTAATATTTTTTGTCACCCTGATTACTTTAAAATACTTACCATATTTATCAATAACTAATTTATGCAGAAAATATACATTGAGTGGGATCTCACATTTCAATAACATTTATTTCATCAGCAAGAGTCAAACCTTGAAATCTTTAAGGGGTTACAATTAAATTCCACTTCAACCTAAGTATATTTTAAAGTGGAATTTTCTCTTTTTTTTTTAGTTAAAAAAATCATCAACGTATAAAATTATATGTTTTTATATTATTTTTATATGCCTGGTATTTTTAGTAGACTATCTCTTTTTATTTTCATTTTTATTATCTGTATATTAAATTATAATAATATTTTAAAATTTAAATTGATCGCTGTAAATTCAAAACATAATTTATACATTTAAATCTACTAATTTATTAAGAATTATAAAATTTATATTTCTTATTTATATAAATTTACAAATTTAGTGAATTTTAATTAACTTCAAATCAACTATTAATAATTTTTTTATATTCTACTTTGTGATTTTATCAGTAATTTCATTTCAACCTGCATCTCCGCTAGAAAATTTATTTGAATAAAGTCCTCTAATTATAGTGTTTTGCATGTTTATGAACTGATTTAATTATTTGTTTGTTATAACATGTTCAAAAAAATTTTCTATTCTATCTCATCCTTTTGTTTGTTTTTGTGTCTGTGATTTTTTTTTTGCAATGATCATCAATTATTTTATGTGAGCAGATGTGAAAATACATGAATTGGTTTTTGCTTTCTGGAACAGCTTTTTGTAAGCATTGTTGTCTTGTTGTTTTAATTGTTTTGTGAACACATCTTTACTAAATTGTTGTTATTTTTACATTCTCTTTTGACATTGTTTTGTGCTTTAACTTTTTTTTTTAATATATTATGAATAACGGTAATAGTTAATGTATATATATAATATTTAACTTGTGCTCTAAAATTGACTATACGATTTTTAATAAATAGAATTATTCTATTTAAATGGGATGTTATTGTCACTTTCATAAATACTTTCTGATTAAATTGAAAATTTTATTATTATTATTGTTTGCCTAATATTTTAAGAAATAATTATCCCAAGAATTAATAAACTGGACTAAAGTAAACGAAACCGTAAGTAACTGCATAGTTTTTTTCTCAGTTAAATCCAACGATTAAATTAAGATGCGTTTGATTCAGCGTCAATTATTTAACAGAATAATGAATTAGTTCATTCTTATTGAACGTAATTTTATTACCTTTTAATTAGTTTTGGAAACTAAATGATTATACGTTATAAAATTAATTCTACGTCAATCTGATACCCAATCAAACACGAACTAAATCAAGGAAATAAAAAGAAAGATTCATCTTCGCGAATCAACGCGGCTCCACCAGAAACAGAAACAGTGAAATCGTGTTCTTTCGTGTACGGCGATGAGAATATCCACGACGTCGTCCCATTCACCATATCACCGATGAGTTGACGATACAATAAATAACACATACATCGAGTAAAAATAACACTATCTTCCATTCCACGCCACGTCAGATTCTTTCGTTATCCAAAACACCGTGCCATGCCACCGCATCAGTATCCATTTTCAATAATACACAAAAGCATTGCTACATAACTTTGTGTCAGAAAATAAACCCCTCACTTGTCCCATCGTGTGATTACATCTAAAGGCCACGCTTCGATCATTTCATTTCTCTTTTCGACCTTCGTCACCCACCCATTCCTTTCTTCACCTTCTTTTGCATTTGCTTTCTATGCTCTTCCTTTCCAAAACAAGCAACGAAGAAGAGCTGAAGCGGTTGCGATCCTTTGTTCGCTTAAATAAATCTCCAAAACCAAACTCTCCGAAACTGCACCAAACCAACCTCTCTCTATCTCTTTCTCTCCGTTAGATTTAAATCTTGATTCGATTTATTTTTTTCATTTCTCTTACGACTCGAACAATCTAGAGAAATGGCGAAGCCGCGTCTGGAGCGGGATTAGGGCGTTAGGGTTTTGTACGTTGCCTTCGATCCTGATTCGGATTCCGATCGGAAATGTCCGAACCTCATTCAGCGCCCCGAAACTCCGCCTACCTCGACGCGCTCTCTCAGGCGATCCACAAGAAGCTTCAGAAGGTCCGTTTTCTTCTAGTTTGTCTCTCTTTTCGATGTAGCGAAGTGGAACAAACGAGTAATTTATTGTTACTTTTTGTTTGTGTGATGAATGTGGTGCAGGCGTTGGCTAATTCGTCGCAGAGGCGCAATTTGTTGCAGGAACTGTTTGCGGATATAGCTTTAGAAGTCGATGACCGAGCCAAAGGTATTAAAACAATGCGTTATTTTAATTGAAGGTTAACTAGCATGCATGCGGCTAGGAAAGTCCGATTATAATGTCTTGTTAACGTAATTAGGTATTCTGTTATGTTATGGTGCTATTTGGTTGCAATTTGTGCTTGATCACCTGTTGTTGGGAATTCTTGAAACTCGTGAGAATGGAATTCACAACTACAATGTGGATATTTGAATTTAAATAATGTGTTAGGAACCTCTTCTTTTTTTTTCCTTCTTAGAAGGGGGAGGTTGTATGTGTTATCTTTTATTTGTCAAAGAAGTGTTACAGAGTGCGTGTTTTCCGATTTTCATAATGACAGATGTAATTCTGAACAAGGAAGAAGATGACATTTCTCCAGCAGAGGAAATTAATGATGGTCCTTTGTGCTTCTACGATGTGCTTGCTGATTATTTTGTGCGTGTTTCTGAGAGCGGAAAACCTATCCTTGACTTGATTGTTCAACTTTGGAGCCAATCGTTTGCTTCTCATATATTTGCCCTCCTGTTTCACAAATGGGTATGTGAGTTTGTGTCTGCTTTTGTCTTATTGCATTCTTGATCACGCTTCTTCCTACACGTGTTGTATGATCTCTCATCACTGGTTTTAAATTATAACATTCACCTTAAATAAATGAACGAGTTACTCACTCAAATAGTTTTCCCTGCCTGGATTCTATTACTCAAGTACTCACTCTATTATTTTGTTCTTTCTTTGTTCTTTTTCATATAATTCCTGACAGTTGCATTCTCGTTGACTAGTCTAAACCATGTTGCTAAAATTCGATCATGAGAACAGTTTTATGGTAAAGGAAAATGTTTAAAAATCCAAGACATAGAATAACATAACATATAAAATTAAATAAAAAAATTATATTTTCATTTATAATTAGAATAATAACAACAACAATAACCTAGAACAATAGCAAAAAGTTACTTGGACGTTGAAAAAGGTTTGGAATTGGAATTCAGAACTTTACCACTGTAAAGGTTGAGAAAACCTGAATGTCAAACATTGATGATAATAAGAGATATTTGAGATGGCAATGATGTTTAAATGTCTTGAAATAGAAATCAGCAGCTGCTTGAGACTTATAATAAAAACAACAATCATTTATTCGACAGTATTAATAATAATAATAATAACCTAGAACAGCAAAAGGTTACTTGGATGTTGAAAAAGGCTTGAAATCGGAATTGAGAACTCTACCACTGTAAAGGTTGAGAAAACCTGAATGGTAAACATTAATCTTAATAAGAGATATTTGAGATGGCAATGATGTTTAAATATCTTGAAAATAGAAATCAGCAACTGCATGAGACTTGTAATAACAACAACAATCATTTATAATAATAATAACAATAATAATAACAACAACAATAATAACCTAGAACAATAGCAAACAGTTACTTGGATGTTGAAAATGGTTTGGAATTGGAATCGAGAAATTTACCACTGTAAAGGTTGAGAGAACCTGAATGGTAAACATTAATCTTAACAAGAGATATTTGAGATGGCAATGATGTTTAAATATCTTAAAAATAGAAATCAGCAACTGCTTGAGACTTATACAAAATAATTGTGTAAGCCGGATGGTCATTAGCATGAAAAGAATAGTATCTCTTCTTGGGATCCCGTACTTTAGGCATTCACTTGCGGACCGTTAGCATTCATAGTTCATTGCTTGCAGGGCTAAAATGTCTATATGAGAAGATAATGGATTCTATATTCCATGGTCGGTCATATTTTGAACTTGTACTTACCTGTTCAAAATCATAGAAACCTCTCTTGTAATCTCTAAAAGGATTTTTTATTTTATTTTATGATCAAATATATGGCCTGCTTGTATTTATTTTGAAAACTCTTAGCTTATGCTATTGTTCTGTATGTCATTGATACTGCCAACCAGTTCTATCAGGTTCCTTTCTGACAACTTTGAACATTTATAATTTACGTATGTGAGATTGTGAAGCGTGCACATTTTCTGTGCAACTGTTCATAGTGACTGCTATTCCTGTTTTGAGTTAGTGAAAGGAATATATAAACATTTGGAATGTATCCCATTTGTCATTAATGTACCGTGGTTTCCTATTGATAACTTAAACTTTGAAATTCTAATAAGCATTTATAATATATGTTCCTGGTTTCTAAAACTAATACTTTCCCTGATGTCAGACCCAAATTTCTTCTCTGGTGAGCTATTTGATAAAAAAGCTGTTTGTCAAACCTTAATGGATTCTGCAGCTGGTCATAGATTTAATCTTTAGGAATGCAATGCAATATTTTGAAATATGTAGCATAAGTATAAGTATTTAATTATTTATTCAATACAAGTGAAATGATTTGTGGCTTTATTTGCCTGTGTCTGTGTAGAATATGTATGAATGTAATTTGTTTATTATTTATTTTATAATCATGAAGGATCTAAACATTCGAAAATTTTCGTTATTCACAAACTTTTTTCATATTACATTATTTAGATCTTTGTACAAAACATATTTAACTTCTATTGTTAGAATTTTATAATGTTTATACAGGGTAACTGGTATGAGATGGGATGTTTCTGGCCTTTTTAGGATATTTTATTTCATTTTTTCTCAATTCTGCCTTTTAGGATTACACAGGATTTCCTCTGCTATTATAAGAATTGAATCTCCATATTTCTTAAGCAAAGCCAAGTTCCTATAAAATTCTGATGAGTTGGATGAATCATTGTTATGCATCTTTCATGAATCCTAATTGTGGTATGTATAGTAGCTTCATTGTAGTTTTGCTTGATAACTTCATAACCTTTTGCAGTTATTTGAATTTCATCTTGATAACCCAGAAGTGCTCCTCCGGTATTCATCTGCTCTGGTTGAAGGTGCCACAAATGTTTTCTGGTATGAATACAGGCTGTTATAAAATAATACTTTACTTAATTTTAATTAGGTTTTGCAAAGCCAAGCTTGGATTTGGATTGACTGGCTTTTTGTACTAGTTACAATAGTATTGACTATCATTATTATTCCTGGATAATATATGAACTGACAATAATTTACTGTTCTCCCTCTAATTGGGAAGAACATAATGAGTGCTCTTTATGATTTTTCTTTCAAAAAAAAAATCACCTTATGTTGGTGTTCCATTTCCATAGCAATCCATGCCTGTCCCCTCCATAAAAACAAAAAGTAATGGAAAATATTATTAATTACTAAGATTGTGCGGGCATCGGTGGTACAGACTCAAATTTAATCTGGGATCATATTGCAATAATATTTTTCAAAACCATGTGCAGGATTGACATCCAAACAAATACTAGGCGTTTCCAGTCTTTATTCTGTGTAAGTCCTTGAAGGAATCTAATGTGTGTTTGCACTGATATGGATCATCTTACTAATGTTTTGATTATTGGTTCCTTTTCCCAATTCTTTTGTTTCCCTCAAGTTCAGTACCTTCTGCAAGATGTTGCATTAGACCACACTCGATTGAATAAAATTCCTTTCCAGGTGAGATTAACCCTATAAAAGTTATAGTTTTGGTTTGTCGAAACCTTGAATTACTAAATTAATGTTTCTAGCAATTTGCATTCTGAAAATTCTGTATTTTTCACCATATTATCAGGCTCAGCGTGATACGTATCTCTTGCTCTCAAGATTCATTCTATTTTACAATAAAGGTAAAAATTGACGTTTGGGGTAGTGGATTATTGGCTATAATTGACTATGTACTAGTCTGTTAAAATATAATAATATTCTTTTGCAGCTGACAAAATAGATAGCTTCTTAAAACAATGTCCTGCTTTCCCCACTGCTTTTCTAATTGGTGGTCCAGCAGATATATTTGTTACTGAACTCACTGATCAGGTACGTTTGAATTACAATTTACCATTTCATGATTAACAGCCTTATCCTCAATTTCATTTGAAGAGATGAAGATTTTTTTTTCTTTTCACTTACCAGCTTCAAAAGCTAAAGGTGGAACCTGTGCTTCTTCATTACCTTTCAGAAATTAAGATCCTTCAGGGTACTATATCAACCCATACAGATGCAATATTTGGACAGGGACTATTAGTATCTCGTCCTGATTTAGCTATGCCGTTTTTTTCATGCTAATGACACAGGTATGGAATTGAGAATGACTACTAGTACAAGATTAAAAACTTGTCTGTATAGCTTTACTTCTCCTGGTGGTCCAATGTATCCCACGAGAGCCGTTCGTCATGCAGCTTGGGAAGCATTAGACTTACTTTTTCCGGTTAGTATTCATTGCAACGACTTCGTTCTGTATAACCCCTAAATCATGCTTGGGGCTAATTTTAGATGTCGGAACGAGATCATGGTAGCCAAAAAAGAAAAAAGAAAGTGACCCTAGTTAACTAAAGTATTTGACTTTTGATTATAAGTTTATAAGAGGACTTGTAGGACAGGTACTATATGATTAATCAGTGGTGCAAAATTGTAGATTGTTGAGAAGAATAGTTATTTTAGTAACATGATTTAGTGTGCCGGACACGTTTTTTTTTCCTCTTCGGTCATTTAATTGCTTATGTTTTATACCATGTATACAGGTGGGACGTTATCCGCGGCATCTTATTAGTTTGTTCTTCAGACTGCTTTATCCTTGGTATTGGCCATCTTCCTGTTGGAACTTCGTCGTTGCTTGTGTTAAGACGATTTTCTACTCCTTGCTGGGGTTTATATTTTCAACGTGGCATAAGATTGCCAAGCCAAAATCGCAATAAATTCCTATGTGTGTACAGATTGTCAAGCCATCGTCGATGCTTAGTGCCTTCATTTGTCTTCCTTTTTTTGTCGTTAGTGAAGTTTGTGTACAAACTTGCTAATGTTTTGTATATTTTGTTATTGTTAAAGTTTGGAAATAAGACGTTTAGATGAATGAGAAAAGTACTGCAACCATTTTTGCTCCCGTATGGACGGTGGTTACAGCGAACCGCAAAATTATATATCAAGTAAAATTATGAAATTAAATCGAAAACTTGTCCATTTTAATGTGTTAAACAAAACAAAAAGTCGTCGTTATTCGCTCTTTCTGAAGAAAAAGGTTTTCTTTCTCCATTTTTTCAAATCAGATTAAACTATTTATTTTAAACTTGTAAACCGAACAATTTTAACTAAACATACATATCTGACACGTCTTTCATTAGATCATTTTTTCACCGGAAAACAAAATTAAATTTAACATTTAAAATATAATATATATACAAAAATTTAAAATTTTTTTAATAAATATTTTTAATGTTTCTGATAAAAAATATAGAAATTCAAAAGTTCAAAAGATTTATCATTCATAAGATATAATAATAATTATTAACCACTAAAAAAATTAACAAAATAAAGAAATTAATCTTCTGAAATATGACAAAAATATTCAACATTTTTTAAGTCAAGGACCACGAGAAGATCCATTCAAATCGTGAAAACAAAAATGAGACAATCTAAAACGCCCTTAAATAATAATTATGAGAGTGTTGAAAGAAAAGCCCAACACAAACAAACCGAAAAGGAGAATAGTGTAAAGCGAACAGCGGGGTGCAAGTAGCAGAGTGGTCCAGGCCCAGTCCCATCTTCTTCTTCAAGCACACGCGACAATCTCTCATTCTCCTATTCTACAGCCGAATGTGAAACAAGTAAGCAGCAGCCACAGTCGCCGGAGCCGCCGCCCGCAATCGGAGGTACCGCCAGTCAGAGACGCCACCGATTTTCTCTTCTTCCTTTGTACCTGATGTTTCTTATTCATCCACTTCACCGTGCGTCATACCCACACCAACACCAGCTCCCACGGCCGCACCAACTCTTTCCGGTTAAGTTCTTGTTTTCCTGAACGACCATTTCACTTCACAAATTTATAAAATGTTGGTGAGGCGTTTCTCACTGAAATCGCCGTTGAATTGCGCACTTCCCTCAACCGTAATCCCGCACTGCTTCTCAAGCTCCAATGGAAACGACGACGTACAGAAAGTGTTCGGCATACTCAGCAGCACCTCCACACCGGAACATCTGAAACAATCCCTGAAATCAAGCGGTGTTTTCCTCTCCAATGAATTGATCGATCAAGTTCTGAAGAGGGTTCGCTTCAGCCATGGGAACCCCTCCCAAACCCTAGAGTTTTTCCGTTACACCGGAAGAAGAAAAGGTTTTTACCACACCGCGTTTTCCCTGGACACCATGCTCTACATCCTCGGAAGAAGCCGCATGTTTGGTCACGTTTGGGACCTCTTAATCGAATGCCGTCGAAAAGACCAAACGGCCATAACGGCTCGCACCGTTATGGTCGTGTTGGGAAGAGTTGCAAAAGTGTGTTCCGTTCGACAAACAGTGGACTCGTTTAGAAAGTTCAAGAAGCTGGTGGCTGAGTTTGATACTAATTGTTTCAATGCTCTGTTGAGAACGCTGTGTCAGGAGAAGAGCATGACGGATGCTAGAAACGTTTACCATAGTTTGAAGCATCAATTTCGTCCTAATTTACAGACTTTTAACATTCTTCTTTCGGGGTGGAAGACCCCTGAGGATGCTGAAGGGTTCTTCAAGGAGATGAAGGAAATGGGAGTAACACCTGATGTTGTTACATACAATAGTTTGGTGGATGTTTACTGCAAGGGGAGGGAAATTGAGAAGGCTTATAAGGTGCTTGATGAAATGCGTGACCGGGATTTGTCGCCGGATGTGATCACGTATACATGTATCATTGGTGGGTTGGGGTTGATTGGGCAGCCTGATAAAGCCAGGGATGTTTTGAAGGAGATGAAGGAGTATGGGTGTTACCCTGATGCTGCAGCCTACAATGCTGCCATCAGGAATTTCTGCATCGCAAAGAGACTTGGTGATGCTTATGGTTTGGTGGAGGAGATGGTGAGCAAGGGTTTGAGTCCGAACGCAACTACTTACAATTTGTTCTTTAGGGTATTTTACTGGTCCAATGATTTGCATAACTCTTGGATCATGTACAACAGGATGATGGTTGAGGGGTGCCTTCCGAATACGCAGTCTTGTATGTTCTTGATAAGGTTGTTTAGAAAGTATGAGAAGGTGGATATGGCACTGCAGTTATGGGGGAACATGGTGGAAAAGGGTTTTGGGTCCTATACCTTGGTTTCTGACGTGCTGTTTGACTTGCTTTGTGATATGGGGAAGTTGGAAGAAGCAGAGAAGTGCTTCTTGGAGATGATTGAGAAGGGGCAGAAACCGAGTAATGTGTCGTTTAGAAGAATTAAGGTTCTCATGGAACTAGCGAATAGACATGAGGCCCTTGAGAACTTGACGCAGAAAATGTCCATATTTGGGCGACCACTCCAATTGCATCAAAGTTTGGTGAGCCAAACTGAGACACCAGATTCTCTCTTTACTAATAGTTAGAACTGATTTTGGCAAAATGAAAGGAAGATCGCGGGTCTTAACTCTGTTACAGAAGTTGTGGGAACATCCAGATATGCCTTTTAGAATTAGTTTGAGGCGTTTGCGAAGATATTGAACAGTTATTTAGTTGGAGTCAGTATAGTAAAGATTACACATTCTATGTACCGGGAGGTCATTGGCTCCATTGAGCGTTTTGAAAGACACGATTAGTGGCAACTGAAGGGGGTGAACTGCGTGCGTTGTTGACAAAGCAGAACCATGCTGGTGAAACAATGCTTTATGTTGCTGCTGAATGTGGTTATGCTTTGTTTTCAGATTCATTGATTTTTTTTTTTAGCTTGTCCTGTAAACAATTGCTCCAATAGTGCAGGTTTTGGATACCCTTTTGTTCTATTGTCTGGGACTATTTAAACCAAACCAATTAATAATTCTTAGATGTACTGGGACCACCAATAGTACATCTTTGGTGGATTCAAAATCTGAAAAAACGCTTTTTTATTTTTACTTTGGAAAGTGAATCAATTTATTTGATTGCAATTTAGGCCTTTGGAGACTTCGTATCTGTAGCTGAAAGGAATTTGAATCTCTCTTATGTTTGTGAATGTTGGTCATATTGCTCTTCTCGAAGTCTTTTTATTATTATTTTCGTGCTTGGAATAACAATTTTCCCTGTTGCAGGTATTGCAAAGATCGTCCTAATGGAAGCTCATTCTGAGTTGTCAATCTCCACAGCTCTGCTCACTGCTGCACTACATAAGCAGCATTCAACCTACCAAATGTTTTCTGGTACGAATACAGGCTGTTATAAAAGAAAACTTTACTTAATTTTAACAACCACTAAAAAAATTATTTAATAAAATAAAGAAATTATTCTTCTGAAATATGACAAAAAAATACAACAATTTGAAGTCAAGGACCACCAGACCAGAACATCCATTCAAATCATGAAAACAAAATGAGACAATCTAAAACGTCCTTAAATGATAAACCTACATTGAATGACTAAACTTAAAAGGTCTAAGAATAATAGACTTAAAGTATAAAAGTGAGAAAGTTAATATGCTGTAACCATGAATTGTTTGACAGACTTAGTCCCTAGCCTTTGTGTGCATAAGCAACCCGAATGCGTCTGCCATCCAGTATCTGTGAAAGAATAAGGAGCAAGGTCAATACATAACAATGTTGGGTGACATAAAAGCAAACTTCTTGAGCTAATAAGTCCGCATATTTTTAAAGATTGTGATATAAAAGAGTGAATTCATATCAAACAAATAGGAGAAATGAAAAAAATAAAAACCTGGTCATTCATTTCTTTGCGAGCTGTAGCAGCTGCAGTTTCAGAAACAAACCGCACAAATCCATAACCTCTTGATTTCGCAGTCACATGATCACATATTACTCTAACTGAAAAAAGAAAAATAGAAGAATTTAGTTCAATTGCAACATAGATGTATGACTAAATTGGAACCAAAAAAATGAGAGAAGATCTAAGATTTAACCTTCAATTATTTCACCATGTTTCTCAAAGGCATCTTTCAGAATCGGTTCATTGGTATCCCAGGAAAGTCCTTCGTTCCAAAACAAAACAAAAAAACTCCCAGTTAAAATTGAACACTTGAGCTGAACTATAAGAACTCTAAAATGGGCAATTAACATTAGGCTTTGAAAAATAAAGTAGAGATGAAAGAAGTTGGAGAAAACCTGCGACAAACAAGTTGGTTGATGAATGATGACGCACACACAGAAATCTAGATAAGGTGGAAAAAAGAGGGTTGCCTTTCGCTAATGCACTGGCTATTTGCATAACTGTGAACTTTCAGTTGATATCTTAAACACATTCAAGCACGCGCCACAATCTCTCATTCTCCCATTCTTCAGCCTAATGCGAAACAAGTAAGCAGCAGCCACAATCGCCGGAGCCACCGCCCGAAATCGGAGGTACCGCCGGTCAGAGACGCCACCAGTTTTCTCTTCTTTGTACCTACCTAGGGTTTCTCATTCATCCACTTCAGCGTGCGGCATACCCACACCAACACCAGCTTCCACGGCCGCACTAACTCTTTCCGGTCAAGGCCGCTGTCGGTGACGCTGATTTCAATCGGAGCCTCCGCCGGCGTTCCTCTCCACTCAAACAAACACGCGGAGCTTTCTCCTTCCCGATCTAGTCGCGTTAGCGAGTCACCAATGCGCCGCCGATTACCTCGTCGCCTCCTGCGATCAAGGGCTTTCCAATGCCAAAAATGAGGACTTGGGCTATCCATTTTTTTCCTTTTCTCTTTTTTGTTTTTTTTTTTTTTTTTTTTCTCTTTCTTTTTCTATTTGCTTTAAATTATTATATTTACTATTATTTGTTTTTCATAATCATTTTTTTAAGAAAAAGGAAATTTTCTTTCTTCTATTTATTACACTTTTATTTTTTTAACTTCTATTTCATCTTTTTTTATTTGATATATATCATTCTTGTTAAATATAGTTTGGTAATCTTACTAACATACTGGATGAACTGTTAAATTCAAATTAAAAGTATTTTTTAACAAATATTGTAGTTGTTTGTAAATCTGTTGTGAGATGATCCATATATTTTGAAAAAGTTAATGAAATCGTCAACACAGGTCGATTCCTTTTTGTTTTCAAAAGTTGTGAATAATATTACTTTTTTCACTTCCCATGTTAATACATGCTTACTCTCCCACTCTGTCCACCACACCTCGTAGTTCTTTCTTTCCAGAAGTAACTTTCTCACATTTATTCTTATTTTTCATCCATGTCTTCATTTTCATCAAGTGCCATTTTATGCATATCTTAGACAAACAAGTATCGCAATGTAAAAAGATTAAGTTAATTACAAAAAGTAATTTTTTTAGTATATAAAACATAAATAACGAAAAGTAAATTTTGGAATGTGACAAAAATATTGAAATGTTGAAATTCTTTTTTTTTTAATTATTATTATGATTGGTTTTTGTATTATAGCAACCATGCATGATTTATGTTGCCTACATCAAACATTGGTTTGAAAAAAGTTGAAGTGGAGTATCCATGATTTACTACTATGTGTAGTAGAAAAAAAAGTGTAGTTTTTGAGATTAATTTATATGGTCCCATTACATGAATTGACTCTGCTCCAATAAAAGTCCATTGTTGTTGACTCATGTAATTAATTCCTTCATAAGAGTTAATATAAGTACAATCTACATATAAAAGATTTGTCCATCCATCATAACTTATACAGGGTCACTTTTTAAAGTAGGATTTGTAAAAGATTAATCTGTTCTAGCCAGTAAAATGTTACTGGTAGCAGAATCATAACTACTAGCTATGAAAGTTAGAAACTCAGGTTTACTTTTCCATTCTATTCTCTTATGCACTTATAAGTGTGTTTAGCTAATCAGCTAATAACTGTAACTAAAAGGTAACTTCAAAGCTTCTAAACATATCTTGACCATTGCATGAAATCCTGAGAATGGAATAATAAGTAACTAACAAGCAGCACTTCATTTTCAATCTAACATGCATAGTTCTGGAAAAGCCCAACATGTTTCTAATATTTTTATCCTTAAGGGTTCTATAAGTGAATGATTCATAAAATGAAGAATTAGTCCAAGTATCGTGAATTATAAAAAACCTACGCCACTTTGTGTTAATATATATTGCTATAAGTCTTCTATATACAGAGATATTTATATCCTTTTCTGTAAATATAAATCATAGAATGATAACAGAAAACACGCTATAATCCCTCCAGTCTGATAAATAAAGCATGAAACACATACAATACAACATTATAAACCAATCATAAACTTGAGACATCAACAACTTAAAATGGGAATCCATACATTCGGCATCTGAAATTGAACAAACTCAAACGTTCATTGAATGAAAATAGTAATCGAACATGTTATATACTATCAACCTATTAAACATACAGAAATCTATCACCTTATACAACTCATAACAAACACTAGTCAACCATAGCCATTCTTATTTAAACCATTAAATGATTAAGAGAAAGAGAATGCGTGGATGAATAATTATTTAAATTTCATAATATTGACTCATCAAACAATAAGGTCCAATCTTTGAACAAAAACAACTAATCAATTGGAATCCGATCATAAAACTTGTCAACAGAGGAAAGTAGAACATGTAGACTATATTTGATATCAAACATCAAACACTTCTTTTGCATCAATTAAATATTTCAATACATAGAGGCTGTCCACAATCCTTTTTTTTCAATTTAGACTAAAACTAAAACCCTACTGATTCAAATCTAAGATTAGAACATTAGATACAACTAACAAGCATAACAACCAAGAACACAGGTCAGATATAAGATAATTTGTTCAAGAACTAGTGAACTTGGTAACAGCCTTGGTACCCTCAGAGACAGCATGTTTGGCCAATTCTCCAGGCAACACAAGTCTGACAGCAGTCTGGATTTCCCTTGAAGTGATGGTGGGTTTCTTGTTGTAACGGGCAAGTCTAGAAGATTCCTGGGCAAGCTTCTCAAAGATGTCGTTGATGAAACTGTTCATGATGCCCATGGCCTTGCTGGAGATACCAATGTCGGGGTGAACCTGCTTCAGAACCTTGAAGATGTAGATCTTGTACGTCTCCACACTCTTCTTGTTTCTCTTCTTCTTCTTATCGCCACCAGCGCCTCCTTCCTTCGGAAGCTTCTTTCCTGCCTTCGGCTTCTTCTCCGCCAGAGCCTTGTCTCCTACAGTGGACTTCTTCTCCTCTGCAGGCTTCTTCTCCGCTGGCTTCTTCTCTGCCTTTGGTGCCATATCTGGAGCAGAATTTGGTGCTGTGAAGAGAATTAGGGTTTCGAATTGGGATTCAGAAAGCTTAATGGAGAAACTATTGAAGATGTGACTGAAGAAAGCAGGGGAGGATTGTAGTTATAGGGAAATGTTTTGGAGTTCTGATTGGCTATTAAGCCTTGGCGCGGATCGATGAGCTGGCATTTATATGTGCCTGCTGATGAACGGCTGAGATGTTCCTTTTTGGGTTCTCAGTTTTCGTTGGGCGCCTAACTTTATTCTTGGGCGGGTACCAGGTAGGAAAACAACATAACTTTAAAAAAGAAACTTCAGTTTCGGAAAATAAATGTGGAGTGGATATCAATTTTACTTTTCACATTGATCTACCTAAATTTTATCTCATTTAAAAAAATTCACACCTATTTTTTAGTATAATAACAAAATTTATAAGAACATTATTAATTTTTTTATTCTAATTTAACGACATAAAAATTAATACTTTTATTTTTTAATTTTTTAAAATATTTAATATTTTAAAATAAATATAATCTTGTTGGGTGTAGTACAAATATAGAGTAAATTTTGATATTTTTTATTTTTAATTTTCTATTTTTACATTTTTTTTCTAAATTAATTTTTTTTTCTAGACAAAAATTATATATTTCTATAATTTTAAATATTGATTTTTATATTGTTTTCAAAAATAGAAATTTATATTTTTTTCAAATAAAAGTAAGAATTAATTTCAAGATTTATTTGCACTTTACTTTTCAAAGTTGGAGTCAAGCTATTTTATTTTTGGATATAAATATTTTATGATTGAAACTAGGATATTAGGACAAATAAGAAAATAAATTGTATCAATTTACTACTTTTAATAATGACAATTTGGTTTAAGGACGTTGACAAAAAATAATAAAATTATGTTTTAAGAAAATATATGTAAAAAGTGGTTATTAATGTACCTATGTTAGATATTTTTATCAACATAATGTTTTTTATATAATTATATCAAAATCTTTTACTTATATTGAAATATAGTGACATGTATAAATGATAATATTTATTTTTTTAAGGATATATTTATGTCTGATTTAGCTAATTAATATTAAAATAGACCTTTAATCAAGTAATTCCTAATTTTAAACTCAAAATAAGACTCATCGAAAGAATTTTTCAAGTTTATCTCATATTGTCATCTCATCGTAATCTATAACAATATAAAAAGGATTTTTCTTTTTGTGTTCACTTTTCAAATAATGATTTTATCCTTGAAATATAATAATTTATTAAATTTTTAAAAATTGACCGTTACTTTTACAAACTTTTTATAAAATCGGATATTTTTGCTTCTTCTCTTATTTTTTATTTATCAATGGTTATTCTTTTATCTGATATATTTTACTTTATTTTTAATAAATATAATTTTAATTTATATATTAACTTAATCTATAACAATATATAAAGGAGATTCTCCTTTTTGTGTCCACTTTTCAAAATACCGATTTTACCCTTGAAATATAATAATTTATTAAATTTTTAAAAATTGACCTTTACTTTTACAAACTTTTTATAAAATCGGATGTTTTTGCTTCTTCTCTTATTCTTTATTTATCAATGGTTATTTTTTTATCTGTTCTGATATATTTTACTTTATTTTTAATAAATATAATTTTAATTTATATATTAATTTAATATCATTATAATATTATCACCTACTAATATAATATCATGCATATTTAAAAAATCATACACACAAGCGCGACAGCGCCTTTGTTACGCTAGTATATTTATAATAATTATAATTTTGTTTACGGTTTTCTCAGACTATCTTATTTGTCAAGTAACTTGTATAGAGATAGATTAATATTTCATAAAAGCTTCATAACAAAAAAAAATTCAAAATGCGTCAAATGATAAAATAATATACCAAATATAAAATATTACATATTTGTTTATATATATCTTAAATAGTATATATATATATATATATATATATATATATATATATATATATATATATATATATATATATATATATATATATATATATAAATATAATTTATTTACTTTACATAACAATGTACTTAAGTGAGTAATAATCAATATAAAAAATAGGTAGTACTTTTTATAAAATCAAAATGCATTATTTTAGGATTTTTCTTGTATCTCCAAACGTCACAATTATAAATATAAATGAAATATTCTTACTCTAAAAGCAATAGTCCATCTTAAAATATGGTAATTGATATGGTATTATGATATATAAATGAAGATTTTATTTTATACTTAATTATTGTATGGAATATCACACTAAACATAGTACTAAAGTCTTAAAGTCTAATTAGATATAACTCTTTCAAGAGGTGGATGGAAATAGTAAGAAATTATAACAATTAATCTGAGTTTTATAATTATTTTTTATAAATATCTTTCTTGTCTCATAAGACATATATCTACCCATACAAAGAGTATAAACACTAGAAGGATGTTAAAGAAAATAAATTAATTTATGAAATATCGAGTTAAAAATAAATCATATTTCAATCAATCTAGAGATCGATGGTTTAAATATATTATCTAATTAAATTTTTTAAAAATATAAAACTTATTATTGAAGTCCTAGATTCATTTTACTCTTTCTTTAGAGGAAAAATGTTTAGAGGTTTTTCTTTCGTTCTTTTCATAATGGTTTTTCAAAAACAACCTATCAACTCTTTCATCAGTTTTTTTACTATAAATTATTAAAATGGACTAGGGCTTAAAGTAGTTTATTAGTCCTGTGTATGTTACTTCTAATTTGAGCTGCAAGTATATTCCTGCAGCTAAAACACAACTAAAAAATTGATGTTCATCTTGTTAATATTCACACACAAAAAATTAAATAAAAATCGCAGTTGTGCAGGATTTCCCTACTTACTAGACTTCAATATAATTAAGCAATTCAAGTAGACTAATTGATCAATAACAAAAACGAAGTAAATCAGAAAAATGAATCAAATGTAGTAATTTGGATGAGTATTCCTACCTACCAAACATGGTTTTTTACCTGTTCATAGCAGTCTGGTGTGTTTCCTATTGCATGGAACATCTGGATGGCAAAAACACATTGATATAAACTGCCATGCCAATTCTAATACCATTTGCAAATAGACATCCAAGACCACACATCAGAGTGAAATAACATTCATTCCCTAAGAAATAATTCTCTTAAATGGAGAATAATAAATTGAGGGAAAGCAGTTGCAGGTTCGCAACCATGAAAAAGTAATAGCATATCAGTGATCTGATACAGAAAAAAAAAAATATATACTATAGACTAAGGGTTGTGAGCATTACAGGTGGTACTTTTTTGCTCCAACTTAAATTACACTAACGCTACCATAGTGGTTTAGTCATGTGTGTTTGCACATACATAAACATAACTATAATAATAAAGAAATGAAAAACAATAAATACATACACACAGTTAATTCAAGAATGAATGAATCTTGAACCGAACTCAGCATAACTAATCCAATGCAATTTATGGTCAGAATTAAATTAAGATTACCAATTGAAACTCAAATTCACTTCCTCCCGCATTTGTAGGTAGGAACCCTGCAAATCCATCGTAACCTACAGGTCACTTTGCAAAGTACGATTGGTAAGATATTCATCTTTTCATGCCAGTAAAATATTACTAGTCCCAGAATGATAACTACTGTGCACTAGCAGTAACAGTTAGAAACTCACCTTTAGTTTCCCATTCTATTTTTCATATGCACTTAAACATGTGTTTAACTACACAACTAATAACTGTACCTAAAATTTCACTTCAAAGCTTCTAAACAAATTTTAACCATTACATGGAATTCCCGGAAATGAAATGATAAGAGACTAACAAGCAGCACTAATAGACCAAATCTTTTGAATTACAAATTTTGAAGCAGAAATTTGATAACACTTCATTTTCAATCTAGCATGCGTATATGCATAGTTGTGCAAAAGTCCCTACAGTCTGTTAATTTAATGTACGGATATTACTCTACCAATAAAGCACGAAACACATACAATACAAAAATTATAGCACAATCAACTCTTGAAGCATCGACAAATTAAAATATGAATTCATAAAATCAGCATTTGAAGTTCAAATACAACACTTTCATTGCACTAAAATATTAATCCAACATCAAATACAGAATTAACCTATACAACATCAACTATTTAATAGATTTCAATATGATAAGGATTAATCGGTCCATAGAAAAAATATAACAATGATACTAACATGACGCTTTTGGATTGAGTTAATAGATGTGGTCATCAATCTCTATAAACAGAGATATTTATTTTCAGCATTGTGAATAAATTCCAGAAATTATTAATAACCATCCTTCTAGTAAGCTACTAAATGTGAAGGGGAAAAAAATTCATTGATGAATGACACCAAAAACCTAATACATCCTAATCTAGCCAGCTTCAGGTATAATACTTTTTATTTAAAATTCCAGACATTATAAACAGAGGACCAATCCTTGAGTAAAATAAAATATATGGAATCCAATCAGAATATGTAGACATGATTTGATATCAAACACTTCTATTGCATCAAATTAATCATTTCAATACAAAGAGGCTGTGCACAATCCCTTTTTTTTTTCAATTTAAGCTAAAACTAAAACCCTACTGTTTCAAATCTAGGATTAGAACATTAGATCCAATACATACAACTAAGAACCAGAAGAGACCAAGAAAACAGAACAGAAATATGATAATTTTTTCAAGAACTAGTGAACTTGGTAACAGCCTTGGTACCCTCAGAGACAGCATGTTTGGCTAATTCTCCAGGCAACACAAGTCTGACCGCAGTCTGGATTTCCCTTGAAGTGATGGTGGGTTTCTTGTTGTAGCGGGCAAGTCTAGAAGATTCCTGGGCAAGCTTCTCGAAGATGTCGTTGATGAAACTGTTCATGATGCCCATGGCCTTGCTGGAGATACCAATGTCCGGGTGAACCTGCTTCAGAACCTTGAAGATGTAGATCTTGTATGTCTCCACACTCTTCTTGTTTCTCTTCTTTTTCTTATCACCACCAGCTCCTCCCTCCTTAGGAAGCTTCTTTCCTGCCTTTGGCTTCTTCTCTGCCGGAGCCTTGTCTCCTACGGTGGACTTCTTCTCTTCTGCAGGCTTCTTCTCCGCTGGCTTCTTCTCTGCCTTTGGTGCCATATCTGAAACAGGATTTGTTGCTCTGAAGAGGATTAGGGTTTCGAATTTGGATTCAGAAAGTTCAATAGAGAAGCTATTGAAAGTGTGAATGAAGAAACCTCAGGAGGATTGTACATATAGGGAAATGTTTTGGAGTTCTTATTGGCTATTTGACCTTGGCACGGATCGATGAGCTGGCGTTTAGAGGTGCCTACTGATGAACGGCTGAGATGTTCTTTTGGGTTCTCAGTTTTCCTTGGGCGCCTAAATTTATTCTTGGCGGGTACCACCTTTTTTTAAGTACGAAAACAACATAACTTTAAAAAAGAAACTTCAATGTCAGACAATAAATGTGGAGTGGATATCAAAGTTTTCTTTTTACATTGATGTACATAAATATTATTGGTTTTGAGAAAATTCACTCCTATTTAATAGTTTAATAAAAAAATTACACGAACAACATTAAATATTTTTATTCTTATATACCACTTAATAAAAATTATTACTTCTACCTTTTTAATTCTTTTTAAACAATTTTATATTTTAAAATAAATAAAGTTTTGTTGGGTTTGCTACAAAGATATGTTCTTTTCCATTGAGATTACTTTTGAAAGATGATGGAACATGATGAAAAGTGATAATGTACGAGAATTGTCGTGTTTTTTTTCGATGAATACAAAAGAACAAAAACGGTGATTTGCAAGGTAAATCCATATTTTGCATCCAATTATTTTGAAGAGATTTAAGAGTCACATTACCAATTTATCAATATGTCCTTTATTGTTACTGGTGTTGCTCATTCATTGGTTTTTTTTTCTTTAATGAACAAATTTTAAATATTTAATTTTTCAAATCAAAATGTATTATAATATTTATTTTTTTTAATTAATAAATATCACTAATATTTTAGTCATAAAAAAAATTCAAAATTAATTACAACTTATCTGATTATTATTTTATATCACTTTTAATATTAATGGCAATTTGGTAATATAATATTTTTATCAATTAAATTTTATTTTTTATTAGTCACATCAGTCAATTATTTAACAAATTTTAACAAAATTTACTACCACATACATTCCATTATCACCTCCAAATATCTTTAAAAAAACAATATAATTTTTAACTTCAAATTCACTCAAATCAATTATCTCTCTTTCTAAATTCCTTCCATTCAAAAGAACATATCCTAAATGTGGAGTAGAAATGGAAGTAACAACAATGTATTTTATTTATTTCATTATAAAATTGTTACGTGTTTACAACTTTTTATGTCAAAGTGAAAACATATATTTTTTATTTTTTCTTCTCCATCTTTGAATTATTATATTTTTCAGATGGCTATAAAAGGAAATTTTTAAATGTAAATACTAAAAAAAATCGTCATTATATTTAAAAATAATGAGGCAAACCCTTTTCTTTCTGCATGCACATTGTCATGTTTAACAGGTTTTATTCCTTTTTTCTGCTAAATCATTGTGTTGTGGCGTGTACAATATAGTAATTTCATGTTCAATCCCTTTCTTAGCACAATATTGTTTCAACTCTCGTAAGTTGTACTCCCCACCGCCATGAGTTCTCAAAATATTCAAGCTCAATTCAAGTTGTCGTTCTACCATAAAACATAATTTAAAAAGTACAAAAAATACATCACTCTTTTCCTTTAGTAGATATATCCAAATTTTCCTGGAAAATTCATATACAAAAGTAAGAAAGTATTTATTACCTCCAATGATAACGTGTTTAGAGGTCCAAGCACATTCAAATGAACTACCTTTAATACCTTCCTAGCCCTTTTTGGTGCAAAAGCCTTATTTGCCTTTTTGAGTTGTTTGTCAATCACACAACCTTAACTAGGAGGTGAATTTGTGGCAATCCACATACCATTTGCTTGATGCTAAGCTGACTTAAGCTTTTAAAATTTAAATGACTATATCGATAGTGCCACAGCCAACTTTCTTCATCCACATCAATTGTTGATAAACAATGTATCTCACCTTGACAATTATGTTCTTGGACAATGATGCCTTAATAATCAGCTACTGCCGAGAATCGAATATTTCAGTAAACTTGTGTTGCATGTTCATAGTATACCCTTTCTCCTATAATTGTCCCAAGTTGAGCAAATTATTTTTCATGTTTGGGACATATAGAACATCATTCAAATAGGCAACCTTACCATCCTTGTGCATAATCATCACCTTCCCAAATCCTTCTGCCACAATAGAATTGTTATTAACAAATTTGACATTGTTTATCACGCTTGGGTTGAGATCAATCAACCAAATTCTATTCCAAGTCATGTGATTTGAACATTTTGTGTCCAAATACAGGGATGTTTTATCTTTTTCACTGGTAGTAGTTGTCATCAACAAAACTTGGTCTGAATCAAACCCATCCCTTTCTTCTTCTTGCACCATATTGGTTTCCTCTTCATTCTCTTTTTTCTTGAATGCATTATCCTACCAACATTCAAAGGAATAATGTCCAAACTGTCACCTTTTCCTCTTCCTCTGAACTAACCTCCACCTCTTTTCTTATTTTCATTATTGTCAGATAGTTCTTGGGAGGCTGAATCTCCATTTATGTCCCAAATTCTTCCTCCTCTAAACCTTTTTCTGCCTCTTCTATTCCTGCTACCACGACTCCTATTATTTTGACCAATCTTGGTCTGTGAAGCATGTTCAACTACATTCTCATTGTTTTGTTAGCACTTTGTTAGACAACAACTCTCTAATCTTGTGAAAAAACTTTATTCACTTCTTGTTGTTTTTGATGTTTATTCATACAATACATAATATATTTATAGACCCACATTTCCTCACCATGGTACTCTCAACGGCTATAAATGGCTAACTCATTAACTACCTAGACTCCAACGGCTAGTGCATTAACCATTCACAACGGCTAGTTTCTTACAACGGCTAGTTACCCATATTGGTTAACACATTTAAGTTTATTAAAAAACCCAACAAAACTCCCCCGTAAACTTAAATGCTTCTTTTATTCTCAATCTTCGTTCCTTTATTCTTCATCACGGCTTCCAATGTGCAATAACTCTTCTCACATTGTGTTTTTCCTTTTCATGAATAGTTAAGTTCTTCGCTTTCTTCATGACTGACTTCCCTTTCACTTTATCTATGGTCGATTTGTACTTTGCTTTCCCTGTGGCTAACTTGTTCTCTGCTCTCTCAATTTTTGCATCCTTATTGGCAAACTTGTTCTTCTCTTTAGCCGACTTATTACTCATTGCGTTCTTTGTCTTTGTGGCCGACTTGTCGTTAACTGAGTTATTGTCAATAGACCGACTTCCTTTTGAAAGATCAGGCCACACCCATATATTATTGTGCTCAATCTCCTCGTCCATTTCAAGTCGCCACTTCTCATTTTGCACCTCTAGTACAGCTCTTAGATCCTTCTTAACTTGTAACTGTTCTTGCAAACTTGAAACATCTTCTTCAAATTCCAAGTGCCGCTTTTGCAAAGCATGTTCCCTTCTCTCTAAGCTTACTTGTATAATTAAATTGTCTCTAACCTCCTTTTCAATACTCTGTTGCAAGTCTCTTTTTGCAATTTCTAACCTTTGGATTAGAAGCTCTTCTTCTTCAAATTCTGAGTTACTCAAGCTTTTCACGTGCTCCACCAACTTATCCGAGCTATGTAGGCGTTCCACCAAGTTAACCGAGTTGGCCTCATGCTCCACCATGGTGTCCAGGGTATCTACATGCTCCACCACCTCGTGTGGGCTATCTGCATGTCTCACCATGCTATGCAACCGACTCTGTTGTCTTATCGAGCTATCCACACTACTTGATTGTCTTATCGAGTTATTGACTATACTCAGCCTTCTTGCTGAATTCTCCATGCTACTTGGTCTTCTTGCCGAGTTCACCACTTGCTTATGCTCGACTTCCGAGCTACGCACCATCATCAACAATATCGCTTCTTCTTCAACATCTTTGTGAGGTTGATTGTCTCTTCCTTTCTACTTTCATATCTATAATCTTTGGCAAAATGTCTGGACTTACCACAACTGAAACACTTGCCTGAGTAACAGTCCTTTGCATAATGACCATACTTGCCACACTTGAAGCACTCAACATTTGAGTTGCTAGATTGACCTCCTTTCCATGGACCTCGTCCTCTTCCATGCCAATTTTGTTGATCGGATTGTTCTTTCTCTTCTTGTCCTCGACTTCTACCACCAGGATCGCTTCTTATACCTCATCGATATCGTCCTCTACCTTGAGTGTTCTGAGCTTTCTCATCTTTAACTAACATCTTCGTTTGGAGTAATTGATCAAGTGGCTCCCACTTCTTCTTCTTTTGTTGTTCATGTGCTTCAAGAGATCATGTAAGCTCTTCAACCGTGAGCTTTGATAGGTCTTTGGACTCCTCAATTGCGCACACCACATTCTCAAAGTCGTTTGTCAATGACCTCAAGATCTTCTCCACAACTCGGCTAGCGGGTAACGTCTCTCCGTTTCTAGCAAGTTGATTCGCCACAGTTTCAGCTCGAGTAATGTACTCGACTACTCCTTCGGTCTCTTTCATCCTAATGATCTCTAACTCGCCCCTGAGTGTTTGAAGTTGCACCTGCTTCACTCCGTCATCTCCCTTATACGCCTTCTCCAAAATATCACACGCTTCTTTTGAAGATTTGGCACTTGCAATCTTCTCAAAGTCAGACTCATCCACAACTTGGTACAAAATGTACAAAGCTGCCTTGTCCTTCACACGTGTGTCTTTCAGCACTTTCAACTGGGCATTTGACCAACCTGTAGTCTTGGCTGGTTCATCGAAATCATCTTCAACCACCTCCAAATTTTCTTGGGATCCAAGAAGGGCCTTCATTTTGAGACTCCAATTGTCATAGTTGACAGCCTTTGTCAACTTGGGCAGGAAAATATTGTTTGTAAGACTGGTCATCTCACTCTCTTTTCTTCTCAAACACTTAGCTCTCTTTTTTCAAGCACTCAAGCTCTCTAGCTCTCTCTCTTTTTCACTCAAACACTCAAGCTAACTGGCTCTTAATACCACTTTGTTAGCACTTTGTTAGACAAGAACTCTCTAATCTTGTGAAAAAACTTTATTCACTTCTTGTTATTTTTTATGTTTATTCATACAATACATAATATATTTATAGACCCACATTTCCTCACCATTGTACTCTCAACGGCTATAAACGGCTAACTCATTAACTACCTAGACTCCAACGGCTAGTGTATTAACCACTCACAACCGTTAACACATTTAAGTTTATTAAAAAACCCAACATGTTCTTCCTGTCAACAACCCTCTACCAATGTGCCTCCAATGAGTGTTCCAGCACATCCATTATACATAACATCCAAATATTTTGATTCCTCTATTGCAACAATTATATGATCAAACTTTGGAGTCAGCCTTCTTAGCACTTTCTCAACAATCTTGATGCCTTTCACCTCCTTATCACATGCACTCATAGAATTAATAAGAACTTGAATTTTGTTAAAATACTTTGCAATTGTTTCCTGGTATGTCATGGACAAAAGCTTAAATTGTCTTCGCAGAGATCGTAAACGTACCTTATTTGTCTTTCTTGCTTTCCGATATGTCTGCTTCAACGTATCCTAGGCTTGTTTTGCTGTGACTTTTGAAATTTTCTGAAACACATTCATAGAAACGCGTCGATGCAAACTACAACAAACCACACCAACTCCTGCTCCCACGACCTCACTCACTCCTTCTGGTCAAGGTCGTTGTTGGCGACATTGATTGAAATCAAAGCCTTCATCAACATTCATGTTCTATTGATCTCCTTTTTCTGTTATTCGTGTTGCCTTGTCTCTAAATTTTGATTCTACCATTGCCTTGTCTCAAATTTCTACACTCACTGCCCACTCTCCTTTTCTCAACCGTTTCTGTGCTTTTTCTTTCCTATGATCAAAATGGCTTTTCAAATTTTAGATTTCTCAAGATTTTGTGCGCCACCTGACTTCCCAAGAATGGGTAGGTTTTTTGGTGGGATACGGGGGTGTAAATAAAGAAATAAGGGGTAAGAAGGTGAAAAAATTTGGATTTTTGGTTGTTGGCCCAATAAACAAAATGAGTGTGAAAATAAAACGAGGGAGGTGTAGGAATACAAAAGTGGACATGGGCTATTCTTTTTCCTTCTCTCTCTTTTTTCTTTTTTCTTTCTTTTTGTTCCTTCAACTTTTTCTATTATTTATTTTTTATCATCAGTTTTTAAGGAAAAGGAAATTTTCGTTCTTTTATTTATTAAAATTTTTAGTTATTTTTTTTAATTTCTATTTCAACTCTTTTTATTTGATATCTATTTTTTCAGAAACAAATTTTATTTATCGAATAAGATTAGGTGTCAGACAACATCTAAGAATTATAAATTAATATAAACAGTTAAATTATATCTCTTATAATAAACAAAACTAACATTATATAATATATTTTGTTAATCTTACGTATTGGATGAACTGTTAAATTCAAATTAAAACTAATTGTTAAACAAATATTGTAGTTATTTATTAAACTGTCGTGAAATGTTCCATTTATTTTAAAAAAAGTTAATGGAACACAACACAGATTTATTCAATTTTCAAAAATTGTGAATAATATTATTTATTTCTCTGTGTTACGCATGCTTACTCTCCCACTCTGTCCACACCTCTTGGTTGTTTCTTTCCAAAACTAACTTTCTAACATTTATTCTTATTTTGCATCCATGTCTTCATTTTCATTAAGTGCCATTTTCTGCACATCTTATACAAATAAGTATGGTGATGTAAAAAGATAAAGTTAATGACAAAAAGTAGTATTTTTAGTATATAAAACATGAATAACGAAAAGTAAATTTTGGAATGTGACAAATTAACTAACTACACCCTAGTACCTAGTCTTTGTAATGTTGAAAATCTATTTATTTTTAAATTATTATCGTGGTTGGTGTTTGTATCATCATGGCAACCATGCATGATTTATATCAAACCTTGGTTTGAAAAATGTCAGAAATGGAGAATCCACGATTTACTACTATGTGTAGTAGAAACAAAGTGTAGTTTTTGAGGTTAGTTGATATGGTCTCTTTACATAAATTGATTCTTTGCTCCATAAAAGTCCTTAAAAGCTTCTAAGCATATTTTGACCATTACATTAATGCAGATATTTGATAACACTTCAATCATGTTTCTAATTTTATATGAAAAATATATTTCTACACTAAAATTTGGGTTCTGCATCCAAGATAAACAAAGTGAATGATTTATAAAATGAAGAATAAGTCAAAGTATATGAATTATAAAAAATTAACTCCACTTTTAGGTTGTGTTAATATATATGGCTATCAGTCCCTATATACAGAGATATTTATCTTTTTTTTATAAATATACATCAGAGGATGATAACAGAAAACATGCTCTATTCCTTCTATAGTCTGAAATTAATGCACAGATATTACTCTACCAATAAAACATGAAACACATATATTCGGCATCTGAAATTGAACAAAATCAAACATTCATTGGGCGAAAATATTAATCCAACATCAAATATAGAATCAACCTATACAACATATACTATTTACTGGACTTCAATACAATTAAGCAATAGTCGGTCATAACAAAAACATAACAGATCCTTTAGCAGAAAATCAATACAAAGTAGTAATTTGAATAAGTAGTCCTACCTACCAAACATCATTTCTAAACTGTTGATACTTACAAAGATATTTCGATGCAAACATTTTTATCCCTAACTATTCTGAATCCAAGATAAAAGAAAGTGAATTATAAATAAATTAAAACTTTTGAATTGTGTTAATAATTGTGATCATCAGTCCCTATTAACATCTCAAATTTAGGACACACTAAACAATAAGGTTCAACCCTTGAATAAAAACAACTATTTGGAATTCAATCATCAAACTCGTCCACAAAGGAAATTAGAACTATCAGAAATGATCTCACATCAAACACTTCTATTGCATCAATTCAATATTTCAATACATAAGAGGCTGTGCACAATCCCATTTTTTTCAATTTAAACTAAAACTAAAACCCTGCCGATTCAAATCTAGGATTAGAACATTAGATCGAATAGATACAACGAAGAAGCATAAGTGACCTAGAACACAGGTCAGAAATAAGATAAGTTGTTCAAGAACTAGTGAACTTGGTAACAGCCTTGGTACCCTCAGAGACAGCATGTTTGGCCAATTCTCCAGGCAACACAAGTCTGACCGCAGTCTGGATTTCCCTTGAAGTGATGGTGGGTTTCTTGTTGTAGCGGGCAAGTCTAGAAGATTCCTGGGCAAGCTTCTCAAAGATGTCATTGATGAAACTGTTCATGATACCCATGGCCTTGCTGGAGATACCAATGTCGGGGTGAACCTGCTTCAGAACCTTGAAGATGTAGATCTTGTATGTCTCCACACTCTTCTTGTTTCTCTTCTTCTTCTTATCGCCACCAGCGCCTCCTTCCTTGGGAAGCTTCTTTCCTGCCTTCGGCTTCTTCTCCGCCGGAGCCTTGTCACCTACGGTGGACTTCTCCTCTGCAGGCTTCTTCTCCGCTGGCTTCTTCTCTGCCTTTGGTGCCATATCTAAAGCAGACTTTGGTGCTGGGAAGAGAATTAGGGTTTAGAATTGGGATTCAGAAAGCTTGATGGAATAGCAATTGAAGGTGTGAAGGAAGATAGCTTGGGAAGGTTGTAAATATAGGAAAAGGTTTTAGCGTTCTGATTGGTTGCTGTGCTATGGCACGGATTGATGAGCTGGAGATCTTTATCCGCCTGTTGATCAACGGCTAAGATGCTATTTCTTCTTTTTCCCGCAAGATCAGACTTTGTCTTTTCACTTACCAGGCGCCTAAAATTTTAGTCTTGCGCGGCTATTGCGGGTGCGTATCAAAGTTTTCCTTATAAATATTTGTTTTAAGAAAATTCGTTTCTGTTTCGTAAAAATACATAACTAATTTTCTCTTAATATTGTCTGTTATTTAATTGTTTCCATTATAAACTTTTTTTTATTTTTATTCGTTTAGTCCTTTTTCATTGGAAAACACAGAATGGTCTCCTATCTAATTTATTCTTCTCACATCTTTGAAATAGTATATTTTGATGATAATAAGAGTAAATCATTTTCTTAATTAATGTAGGCTAAGAAATTCTCATTATGATTTTAAAAAATAGCATGCAATCATTTTAATTTTCAATTGTATAACCAACGGTTTTGTAAATTCCAGAGTAAATATTTTTTGGTGACCACAATATAAGGTACTTTCCTACACAAACCATAATACAAACTAAAGAAGAAATAAATGTTATGATGTATTTATGGAGTGTGGAGTTGGGTGTATCAATGTGTAGATTTTGTAAGGGAAAGTGATGGGTTATTATAAAAAAATATTTAAATTTAATATGTATATTACAACTAAGTTATTTAAACTATTAAAGATTCTGTTAGAGGGATTGCATAATTTGTATTAAATTTTTTAAAATATAAAATTTCATTTTAAATTTGTTTAACCAATAAATTAAGTGAACTGATATTATTTTGGTTCGTGCTTAATATTTTTCAATCACGGTGTCGATTATTAGTAAAGATATAGAGGAGGAGAATTCATTATTTAAGAGTCAAAATTGTAAGTTTGTAAAGATGAGTTGGCTTTTTCCTCTCTTTTTATCACTTCAACGAGGATCGACTTCTTTTCTGTAGGACAAATTTGCACTCATTTTTATGTTTAAATCATTCATCCAAATTAAACATGTATTGATTATTCGGTCTTCCTCAGTTCCACCGAAATAAACACATAATAATATATTTAGACGAGACAATTTAAGACATAATGATATGTTTAGATGAGATGGTTTAAGAGAATAATTTATTTATTTATTTAGATAATTTAAAATTATTGTAAAAAAATGATATGATTGAATGATAAAATTAAAAGAAATTTGAAAATTGAAAATTTTAAGAATGTATTTCTAATATTTAAAATAGTACATTTTAAAAGACACTAAAAAAAGTGGAATTCTCCAAGATGTGAAATTATTCATTAGTTAGGACAGAAAAACTCTACGAGTCTAAAAAGTTGAGTCGACTCAGCTCGGGATAAACTGAAGGTCGAGTTAGGTCATATTGGGCTGAAGATCAACCCAAACCGAGCCAAGTCGAAGATTGAGCCAAACTAGGCCAAATATTGAGCCAGGTCGGGCTAGACCGAAGGTCAAACAAAGCCGCCCATGACGAAAATTTAGCTGAAAATCTAGTCGGGACAGGTTAGGCCAAAGGTCGAGTTGGGTCAAATGTCGACTTAAACCAAAAGTCAATACGAATCGTACCGAATTGAAGTTGATACTAAGTTAATTTATACTCAAACGTAAAGTTGAATTCACCGTAAAATTGAAATTAAACTGTTTTATCGAACAACAAAAAATTAAAATTAATTTTTTTTTCAATTATTAAATATTTAAACTTATTAAAATCGTTAAATCTCTCGTCCACACAAGATAAAAGTTGAAAAAGGTTGTAGTTACCGTTTCCATTTCACCTTCCTTTCGTCATTGTTAGACCATTTCTTTATGAACCTTCATAATTTCATGTTTCATCTTCACATATATTTGAAAATTCTAATTCTGTTATATAATTTTGGATTTTCATTTTGAATTTCAAAATACAAAATCATATATATTTTAGAATTCAAAATTTATATTTCAAATTATACAATTAAAAATATAAAATATAAATATATTCTATATTATACCATTAGAAAAAAGTTTATATTTATGATCATATATTTCAAAATATAAAATAGAAATAAATTATCAATAAAAGAAAAAAAATGAAAAGTGATAAAAAAGACAGTGGGCAGAAGAAGGCGTGGGGAGAGGTGTCGGCTAAAAGATGGAAAAAAAAATAAAATAAAATTATAAATCACTTCTTATATACATGTTTC
>Ga0214542_1001558_pt1 | contig 47162 bp, 39 predicted proteins | sample CNSS1metaG_FD_160096 | JGI IMG/M metagenome (GOLD analysis project Ga0214542, IMG submission 160096) | Root nodule microbial communities from cowpea collected in UCLA plant growth center, Los Angeles, California, USA - CNSS1 | ecosystem: Host-associated > Plants > Roots > Nodule | place: USA... | reverse complement strand
CAAGTGACCCGCGAGGGAACGGCGCCGGGTGCGGCGTCGCTCACGGCGGAGGAGAAGGCCGCACTGATCAAGGGCTCGAGCGAGCTGCTGCGCGACGTGCTCGGCAAGCCGCTCGAGTCCACCTTCGTCGTGATCGAGGAAGTCGACACCGACAATTGGGGCTGGGGCGGCGTGCCCGTGCAGGAATTCCGCCGCCGCGCCGCTCGGACGGACTGATCCGTCGCGTTTCGCGCGCAGGAGGATGACATGACCGACGCAGATTCGATGCAGCACATCAAGTCCCGGCTGCCCCCGCGGCCGGGATCCGACTCACGATCAACCTGGCGATACGCCGTGGCGGGCCTGTCTGCATCGCTGGTCGGCCTCGGGCTCGCCCGCTTTTCCTATACGCCGCTGATCCCGGCGCTGATTGCGGCGAAATGGTTCAGCGCGTCGGATGTCGTCTATCTCGGCGCGGCGAACCTGGCCGGTTATCTCGCTGGCGCGCTCGCGGCACGAGCTCTCGCGACCCGGGTCGGTGCGGTCCGCACGCTGCGGGCAATGATGCTGCTTGCCACGCTCTCGTTCATTGCGAGCGCAACACCGCTGTCGTTCATGTGGTTTTTCGCTTGGCGCTTCCTGTCCGGCCTTGCCGGCGGCATCATCATGGTGCTGACGGCTTCTGTCATTCTGCCACACACCTCGGCGGCACGGCGCGGAGCCGTCGGCGGCGTGATTTTCGCCGGCGTCGGCCTGGGAGTCGCCGCGTCCGGCACCCTCGTGCCGTTGCTGCTGCAACAGGGCTTGCAGCAGAGCTGGTACGGTCTTGGCATGCTCTCGACGCTCCTCACGCTCGCGAGCTGGTGGAACTGGCCGGCCGAAGCCGAGCCTGCTGCTACGCCGTCGCATCAAGCGAAGCACCATCGCGGCTCGCTGGCTGGCCGCGCGCTGTTGCTTCAATACGGCCTCAATGCGGTAGCCTTGGTGCCGCACATGGTTTTCATTGTCGACTTCGTGGCGCGTGGCCTCGGCCAGGGCATTGCCGCGGGCTCCCGCTATTGGGTGCTGTACGGTCTCGGCGCAGTCGTCGGCCCACTCCTCATCGGTCAGCTCGGCGACCGTTCGGGGTTCGGACCTGCTCTCCGCGCCGCGTTCCTGATCGAGATGGCTGCGGTGCTGCTGCCCACTGTCAGCACGGCGCCGCTGTCCCTGATCGTGTCGAGCGTGGTCCTCGGCGGCTTCACGCCGGGTATCGTGCCCCTGGTCCTGGGACGGGTTCATGAGCTCGTGCCGCATTCGCTCGAGCAACAGCGCGCGATGTGGAGCCACGCTACGACCAGCTTTGCCCTATTCCAGGCGGCTGCAGCGTACGGCTTCTCGTGGATCTACGCCCAGACCGGAAGCGATTATCTGATCCTGTTCGGACTCGGCGGCGCCGCTCTGATGCTTGCACTGGCGATCGATCTCGGCGTCTCGGTTACGACCCGCGAGAAGTAGTCACTGGAACTCGGCCCGGCATGGGTCTTCCGTTTCGGCCGCCAGACCCTCGCCTTGCCGCGGCGATCCTCGCACCTTGGGTTCGCCTCGCAGAAGCTAACGAGCCATAACAACGCATAACGAGCAAACGGCGGCCGTCCGTAGCAATGTGTTCGCAGGACAGCGGCAATCCAATGCCGAATATACAGCGAGGATCTGCCCCGTGCGGATCCGCGAGAGGCTTCGGTTCGAACGTGCCGATGGCATGCAACACATTGGGAGATCAAGAGATGAACAACAACCAGATCGTCGATTCCAGCTTCACCGCGATCATCAATGCGCCGCTCGATCGGATCGACATTCCCGATTGGTGCTTCAATCTGTCCGAGCACGAATATCAGGGCTGCTCCCCGGCGCATATCGCCGCCGGCTTCACGACCACGCCAGATGGCAAGCGTATGTCCATCAATGTCGAGATCATCGGCGGGAGCCTCATGGTTCAGCATTACGTCGAGACGCTCGGGCGGCGAGATCATTTGATTCTCGACTCCACATCCGACGTCTTCACGCCGAACGGTCGCACCACGATCCACGTGACGTGGGAGTTGAGCGTCAAGGAGATCGAACCGGGCAAATGTGAGTTCACTAACAGGATCAAAACTCATGCCACGGACGAGTTCATGACGTTCATCGGCAAGCAGGGCATTCCGTTCGAGCTGTTCCGGGCGCAGCGCCAGCCCTTCTCGATCTCTCACAATCAGAGCGAAACGCCGCTGTTTGCGGCCAGCATCGAGCGGGCAGCGCTGCAGAACAACCGATAGCCAGCCCGCGGGCTCGAGAGGAGAGATCCATGACGCAATTGTCCTACGAGAAGGAAATCACCGCTCTGCTGGTGGTCGATCCATACAACGACTTCATCTCCGAGGGGGGCAAGATTTGGCCCCGGATCAAGGCCGTGGCCGAAAGGAACGGCTGCGTTCCGCACATGATCCAGGTGCTACATGCGGCCCGCGACGCCGACATCCGTGTCTTTTATGCCATGCACCACCGCTACCGGCCCGGCGACTATGCCTCCTGGAAATATATCGCTCCAATTCAAAGGAGAGCCTGGAATAACAGGAGCTTCGAATTCGGCACCTGGGGTGGAGAGTTTCGCGCGGAGTTCGTCCCGGCGCCCGGCGAGATCGTGGCAAGCGAGCACTGGTGTTCCAGCGGCTTCAGCAACACCGATCTCGACCTCCAGCTCAAGCGGCATGGCATCCAACGGCTAATCGTCATAGGGCTGGTCGCCCACACCTGTATAGAGGCGACCGTGCGCTTTGCTGCCGAGCTCGGATACGACGTGACGGTGGTCAAGGACGCAGTTGCCGATTATTCCGACGACATGATGCGGGCTGCGCTGGAGATCAACATGCCGAACTACGCCAGTGCGATCGTATCCACGCAGGAGATCGTCGAGGCGTTGTCGGCATTGAATTCCGCCGCGTCAGCCGCGTGACCTTCTCGTCGGCATGTCCCCCTCGCTCTGAATCGTCTTTCCCGACTGGAAGGGAGAACTCAATGGCTCGACAGATCACCATCGACAAGCTGTCTTCCGGCCTCTGGACGGCGACCTTCAATAACCCGCCTATCAATCTGATAGATCCCGACACGATCGGCGAATTGCAGGACCTGGTTGCGGAGCTCGAAAGCGATACAGAGATCAAGGTCGTGGTGTTCCGAAGCGCGGACCCGGATTTCTTCCTGGCGCATTGGGATGTGCTCGCGGACAAGCGGAAAGTCGCCGCCATGCCGCCGGGTCCCACGGGCATGCATCCCTGGATCGACCTGCTCGTTCGGCTGTCACGTGCGCCGGTTGCCTCCATCGCGGAGATTCGTGGTCGCGCCCGTGGGGCCGGGAGCGAGTTCGTGCTGGCCTGCGACATGCGCTTTGCCAGCCGCGAGCGTGCAGTTCTTGGGCAATTCGAGGTCGGCCTCGGTGCGGTGCCGGGCGGCAATCCCATGGCGAGGTTGGCCGGCCTGATGGGCCGGGGGCGTGGGCTGGAGGTGATCTTGGGCGCGGACGACTTCCCGGCGGAGCTTGCCGAACGCTATGGTTATGTCAACAGAGCCCTGCCGGACGAGGAGCTCTCTACCTTTGTTGAATCCTTCGCGCGCCGTCTCGCCTCGTTCGAGAAGTACGCGATCGTAGGTGCCAAGGCCTTGATGGATGAGGTCACTTTGCCGGCAGATGCGGTCTTCCCCTCGTCATTATCGGCCTTCTTTAAGTCGACGGCTCACCCTGGCACCCGGAAACGAGCGGCATCCCTCCTCGAGCGAGGACTACAGCGCCGATCCGAAACCGAGCTGCGGCTCGGCCAAGCGGTCGCTGAAGCGAGCTCCTCGAAATGATCTTCCCGATCAATCGGCCGAAGACAGCTGGCCTCGCGACTGCGCGGCATTGTCCTCGTTGATTTCGATGGGCTGTTGCATCGACCCCCGGGCTTTTTTTGGACCGAACGCCGACACGTGGCAGCGTTGAACGCGCGCCCAAGAAGCTCAATGCCGGAAGCCGGCTCGCGCGGATCCGTTGTATTTCGGTGCGGCCCTGCCTATACTCGGCTCGTCTCACCGAAATCGCAGTCGGGGTTACGCAGTGCAGCGCGCTCGCCGTATCCTTGGCGACAAGGCGCGCACCCGGGATGAACTCCCCCAAAAGCAGCATACAGCCGGACGCAGCAACCGGCTCCCCTCACAGCGGCACCGGGGCAGGTCGGGATTTCGATCCGGTCACGTTCGGCCCGTTTTCTCTTCGATCACGAATCCTTGAAAAGGACGGGTTGCCGGTCAAGCTTGGCAGCCGGGCAATCGACATCCTGCGCCTGCTCGTGGATCGCGCTGGCGAAGTCGTGCCGAAGAGCGACATCCTCGCATATGTGTGGGCCGGCCTCGCGGTAGAAGAGATTAGCCTGCGCGTTCACATTGCCGAACTCCGGAAGGCCCTGGGCGATGGGAAGGACGGTGCCCGCTATATCACCAACATTCCGAGCCGAGGATATTGCTTCGTCGCGCCCGTCCGACGTGGCGAACGCAATTCGGCGCTGACGGAGGTGCCGCAGACCCAGGCCGGAGCGATGGACCCGTCGTCCACACTCCCATATCGCCTCGACCGAATGGTCGGACGAGAGGACGTCCTGGCCGAGCTCTCGGCACGTCTGCTGAGCGAACGCTTCGTCACGCTCAGGGGCCCGGGCGGCATAGGCAAGACAACCGTTGCCATCGCGATTGCGCATAAGATGTGGGAGGAGTTCGAGGGCAAAATTCACTTTCTCGATCTTGGTCCGCTGAAGGATGGGACGCTCGTCGCGACCACGGTGGCCGCCGCTCTTGGCCTCGTCGTTCATCACGCCGACCCAACCGAAAGCATCGTCAGTTTTCTTCGCGATCGCCGGCTACTTCTCGTGCTCGATAGCTGCGAACATGTGATCGAAGATGTTGCACGTCTGGCAGAGACGATTCACCGGGAAGCCTTCGGCATCTCCATTCTTGCGACCAGTCGCGAGTCGCTATTGGTGCAGGGAGAGCACATTTACGAACTCGTTCCATTACCAGGTCCTCCGCAGGGCGCTCGTCTGAGCGCGGGTGAGGTGCTGAGCTATCCGGCCGCACGTCTTTTCGCCGAACGTGCGGCTGCCGCCGGTCACCGCCTGGATATCACAGACCAGGACGCGGAAGTTCTTGTAGATATTTGCGGAAAGCTTGACGGCATCGCGCTGGCGATTGAACTCGCTGCCGCACGCGCCGGTGTCTACGGCTTGCGAGAGCTGGCGACACTGCTCGATGGCCGGCTCAAGCTCGAGTGGCGTGGGCGACGCACAGCGCCGCCGCGACAACAGACGCTTGGCGCCACGCTTGACTGGAGTTTCGGTCTGATTGGCGAGGCCGAAAGGCTGGTCCTACAGCGTCTCGCCATCTTCGCCGGGTCCTTTACGCTGCAGGATGCGATTGCCGTCGCGGTCGAAGAGGGGGAGCCTGTCGAAGGCGCCGTCGACGCCCTGGAGCAACTTGTTGCCAAGTCCCTGTTGTCGACGCAACCGAGCCGCCTGTCGCGATGCTATCGCCTGCTCGACGCCACCCGGGCCTATGCGCTCCACAAGCTCAGCGAAAGCGGCCAAGTCCAGGACGTCGCGCGGCGTCACGCCGAGCACGTTCACCGCTCGCTCGAAGCAGGCATGGCCGATTCGGGCTCTGCAGATCCGAAGTCACCTGCGCTCGGCCGCGGGAGTCTGTTGGCAGACGCTCGCGCTGCGCTTCAATGGAGCTACGCTCACGTCGACGGGGACGAGATTCGTGTTCCGCTCGCCGGCAGTTGTGCGCGTCTCTTGATCGAGCTCAACCTGCTTAATGAGGCGCGCATCTGGTCTGAGCGCGCGCTTGCCGTTCTCGACGACCGCCATCGCGGCGGAAGGTGGGAGCTGGAGCTTCAGGCCACGCTCGGTCATGCCTTCATGTTTACGGAGCGCAATAGCGAGCGAGCCGAGGCCGCGCTTCGACGCGGACTCGAGATCGCGGCCGCGATCGGAGACGACGCCAACACATTCAGGCTGTTGGCGCGGTTGAACATGTTCTATCGCCGGACCGGCGACTATCGACATCTGCTGCCGGTGGCACTTGAGGCCGAGCGAGTCGCTCGTCTGATCGGCGATCCGGCGGGGATCGCCGGCGCCAAGGCCCTCATTGGGGTATCCCATCATCTCGTCGGCAACCAGACCGAGGCGCAGCTTCATCTGGACGAAGGCGTACGCAACGACGCGGCGCTACGGGGGGCGCAACCCGGCCATTTCGCCTATTCCAGAACACCTCAGATACCGCTTGCTCGCGTGTTGTGGCTGCGCGGCTTTCCCGATCGGGCGGTGGAATGCGCTCGTCCGCTGACGGGCTCTGGCGCGCCTCGGGATGTCGTTATGCACTGTATCGCGCTCTGCTGGTCCGCCTCGCTGTACGGGTGGATCGGAGACTGGACCGCGGTCGAGGCGATGGCCGGCCGGCTCGAAACGCATGCCGGCCTGCACGGGCTCGCGCCCTACCAGGCGGTAGCGGCCGGTTTCCGGGCGCAGACGATGATCGCCGGTGGGGATTTGCGCGGCGGCATCGAGTTACTGAGAGTCGCACTTCCGCGGCTGCACGCTGACCGCTACGAGCTCTATGCGTCCGCATTCGTTGCGGACCTGTCTCGGGGCTTGGCCGAACTCGGGCAACCGTCCGAGGGACTTGCAATCTTGCGCGAAGCGATCGCTCGCATCGAGCTTGCAGGCGGCGCCTTCGACATGCCAGAGCTCTTGCGCGTGCGGGCGGAACTAGAGCTGCGTCATGGGGATCTTCATGCCGCAGAAGCGAGCCTCCGGTCTTCGGCTGCGTTGGCTGACCAGCAGGGCGCGCTGTCCTGGCGATTGCGGACTGATATGTCGCTGGTGCGTCTGAAGCGTAAGCAGGGAACCCGGAGTCACTTGGAGGAGCTCGCTGCGACTTATGCGAGGTTCTCGGAAGGATTTGAGACGGCCGATCTGAAGGCCGCTCGGCTCATGCTCAATTCAACGCTCGTCTGACCTGATAGGCATCAGTCGAACCGCAAATCCCAGAGATCGATGGATATCATCAGCGTATCGAGCATCGGGGTCAGGGTCGTCTCGTCACGTAGAAAGGTACGCCGCCTCGTCGCGATCTTGATGCCGTCGACGTTGACAGGATTGGACACGTACTCGGCGACCGGAAAATTCCCTGCTATTTCGACTCGATAGTCATGGCGGCGGATGAGCAGGTCGGGACCGAAGTAGAAGTCCTGCTCGATGCTGTGGCTTGCGAGCGCCGGCGAGAAGGTCGCCCTCAGCCCCCGCCAGACCTCGCTTCCCTCATGGCATGGCTCGATCTCGTGCACTTCCGAAGCTTTCTCGGAAAGCAGGAACGGCGTGGTGAGGCAGGTCCAGAGGGCGTAGCTTTCGAAGTAGATGCGGTGCAGCGGATCCCAATGCGTCCGCATATCGTGTCGCGCGAATGAGGTGCGCGGGTCCTTTCGCTCCGCGACGACACGTTCGTCGGCGGCAACAATGGCGACCCGCTCGGGGCTGAACTCGCTGTGCTGGCCGTTTTTTCCAAACGGCTCAATGCGAGCCTGCTCACGGTGAAGGTCAATCCGCACGGTTCGCTGCAGATGATCCTGTTCGACGCCTTTCAGGGCCCAAACGTCGCCGCCTGCCGCGATCGTGGCGGTGAGGCGCTTGCGGGCATTCCATCGGTTCAGGCCGCCATGAGCCTCAATCGCATCCGCCAGCAGCGCAATCATCCGTCGATTTTCCTTCGCGTGAGAACTGCCCTGATAGGTATGCCCAAATGCGGATGATCGCTCGTTAAGCGTTGTTAAGTGGCGCTGCATAATCGAAGAAACGCCGTAGAAACTCGGATATCTCATCCAAATAGCAGAGGTGGAGCAAACTGGATCAGAGCCATCAGGGTGACCACAACCAGGGCCAGCATGACAATTGGCTTGCGCATTTTCGCCCTCCGCTGGATAGGCCGTCTAGCCGAACCTCGGGACCGGCTAGACGGCTGCGCTTCGATCAGACGTCCCCCGTGACGTCCATGATCGCAGCGGCAAATGCCTTGGGCGCCTCCTGCGGAAGGTTATGGCCCACGCCTCCGTTGATCGTGCGGTGCGAATATTTGCCGGAGAACATCTTGGCATAGGCCGACGGATCGGGATGCGGAGCCCCGTTGGCGTCGCCTTCGAGGGTAATGGTCGGGACACCAATGACAGGAGCCCGCGAAAGCAGCGCCTCATAGCCATCATACCTCGCTTCGCCCTCGGCAAGGCCGAGACGCCAGCGGTAGTTGTGGATCACGATCGCGACGTGGTCCGGATTATCGAATGCCTCGGCACTGCGCTGGAAAGTCGTCTCCTCGAAGTGCCATTGCGGGGACGCGAGCTGCCAGATCAATTTCGAAAACTCCCGACGATACTCCTCGTAGCCTTCGCGACCACGCTCGGTCGCGAAATAGAACTGATACCACCATTGAAGCTCTGCCTTTGGCGGCAGGGGCATCTTGCCGGCTTGCTGGCTGCCGATGAGATAGCCGCTCACCGAGACCATCGCCTTGCAGCGCTCCGGCCACAGCACCGCCATGATGTTGGCAGTCCGCGCTCCCCAGTCGAAGCCGGCGATCGTGGCCTTGTCGATTCTGAGCGCATCCATCACAGCGATGATGTCGGCCGCGATCGCCGATGGCTGCCCGTTCCGCATGGTCTCATCGGACAGGAAGCGCGTGGTGCCGTAGCCACGCAAATAGGGCACGATCACGCGGTAGCCCGCGGCGGCGAGAATTGGCGCGACATCGACGAAGCTGTAGATGTCGTACGGCCAGCCGTGCAGCAGGATCACGGCTGGACCGTCGACCGGTCCTGCTTCGGCATAGCCGACGTTGAGCAGGCCGGCATCGACCTGCTTAAGCGACGGGAACGAAGTATTGCCGCCTGCTTTGACGGCGGTAGCAGGCTTCGCAGGCTTGGCTACGGCTGTGCTTGGCGCAAGCTGGGCTGCTGCGAGCATCGTCGCGGCGCCTGCGAAGAAGCGGCGGCGTTCGTGGTCAACATCATCTGACATGAGAGGCTCCTATCGTGGTTGCGTAGTTTCAGCGCGGCCCGAATTGTGGCGTTCAGCCCTTTTTCTCTTGGAGCCGCGCAAGAAAGTCGCGGACCAAGGCGGCAATATCGTCGGCCGCTTCATCCAGTGCGAAGTGGCCGGCTTCCAGGATGTGGACTTCCGCAGTCGGGACATCGTCGCGATAGGCGCTCGCGCCGGCGACGGTGAAGGAGGGATCGTACTTGCCCCACACCACCAGGATCGGAGGCTGCGTCCTGCGTAGCCAATCCTGCCATCGCGGATAGGCAGCGACATTGGTCCGGTAGTCCAGGAACAATGTCGTCTGAATCTCGGGTTGGCCAGGACGCGTCAGGAAGGCGTATTCATCGCACCAGGCGTCGGGGTCGTAGCGCTCGGGATGTGGGCTTGAGCCGAGGTGACGCTGACGCGTCGCCTCGAGAGAGGTGAAGTTGGCCTTCAGCGCCTCGAGTTCATGCGCGGGATCGGCCCAGAATTTGCGACGCGCTTCCCAGAGCGGACTCAAACCTTGCTCGTGTGCAACAGCGTTCTGGATAATCATGGCGCGAACACGTTCCGGGTGGTCCAGCGCCATGCGGAAGCCTACCGGGCCACCATAGTCCTGCATCAGGAGAACGTAGCTGGTGAGACCGAGCCGGTTCGAGAGTTCGCCGATCACGTCGGCGATGTTGTCGAAGGTGTAGGTGAAGTCGGAGGGCGACGGCGCGCTGCTGTTGCCGAAGCCAGGATAGTCGGGCGCGATCAGATGATATCGGTCCGCAAGCAGCGGCAACAACGATTCCCACATCCGCGAGGAGGAAGGGAAGCCGTGCAGCAGAAGCACGGTCGGCGCGTCCGGCGGGCCGGCTTCGCGATAGAAGACCTTGAGGCCTCGGATATCGACCGTGTGATAGCTGATCGAGCGGCGGCTCGACCGCAGATCGTGGGCCGAAGCCTGCACGGTCGCGCAAGCCAGGGCCGCTGAGAGGGCGAGGGCGGCTGGAATGCTCATGTCATTGCTCCGGTGTCATGCCGCTGTCTGAATGCCTGCGCCTGCGCGCGCGGCGGCTTCCGCACGTCGGACCACCGACGTGAGCTCGGGCGTAAAGCTCTCGTCGCCTTCCTCGATATGTCCAGTCAGTCGTGCCGTGATCTCCTGGAATATCCACTCGTTCCCATCGGGATCGATGAAGGAGGCGTAGGAAGCGTAGCTCTTGCGCTGCGGATTGGGACCGGCGACGAGGTCGTGCATGCTGGAGTGATGGAATATGCCGACGGGATCGTGGAAGGGCTCGCTGACGGCGATGCCGCGGCGGCGCAGTTCATCGCACGCGGCTTGAATGTCGGATACGACGAGGTGAAGTCCTTTCACCGAGCCGGGGGCGGCTGTCGTGAGTTTGCTGCCGAAGATCACCGAACACTGGGAACTCGGCGGCGTAAACTGGATCACGCGATAGCCGTCCTTGCCTTCGTAGTCGATATCGAGCCGCCAGCCTAGTTCTGCATAGAACCGCTTGGAACGCTCGACGTCCGAAACCGGCAGGACGAGGACCTCGAGCTTCATTTCGACCTTGTCGAGGGTTGCGGGTTTGCGAAGCCCTGCTTCGAGGATCCGGATGTCCTGCTCCACGGTGCCGCCGCTGATGCCGACTCCGGCAACGAGTTGCCCGTCGATGGTCAGTGGCGCGCCTCCGCCCATCGAACAGAAGCGTCCGCCCGCGACACCCATCAATGGAAACAGCGCCTGGCCAGGCTGCACCATCGGTGACAGGTCCGCGGTTCGAAGCCCCACGAGCGCAGATGTGTAGGCCTTTCGCTCCGACAGTTCGAGCGAGAAGGTCGGAGCGCCGCTCATGCGGTGCTTGAGAATGATGTTGCCGTGCACATCGATGATGCAGATTGCAACCGGCACCTTGGCTTTCTTCGATTCCGCTTCGATGCGCCCTGCGATGGTTTTGGCATAGGAAAGCAGGTCCATGACAGTGTCCTCTCTAGTGGGTATGGCGTGAGCTTTGCGGAGGCATTCGAACGCCTGCACCCGAGCGTGGAGGCGCAGAGGCTTAGGTCTCGCCCGAGCTTCGTTGCTCGCGAGTACAATCTGCACCAGAAGCCGTCGGTTAGCTCGTTATGTATTGTTAGGCGTTGAGAGCGAGAGCGATCGCCGCTGTCGCGGTCATTCGAAGAATGCGTCGAAGATCTCGACGTCCATCAACACCGGCTTGGCGATCACGCTTCCGTCGGCCTGCAACATGTGTACACGGCGAAGCGTCGGCGCGATCACGCCGCCGAAACTGCCGTGTGCCCAGGAATATTGCGCGACTTTCATTCCGAAGAGGTCGTGATCCGTCCGCCGCAGCAATCCGTTCACGTCGAAATAGAGCACCTGCTCGGGTGCGAGCGTAATCACGCTTGGAGGAAATCGCGCCCGCAGCCGTCGCCACGATTCCTTCCTCTCCTCCCAAGGCGGTAGTTCCTCTACGACCACGTCTGGACGCGCAAGCAGAAATGGGCCGACCAGATCATTCCAGATCGCAACGCCGCAAAAAAAGACGAGCTGCAACTCGTCTGCGAGGACGGCAGGGTCGGATTGGGGGAACGCAGGGCTGGGATCGCGCCAGGTTCGCAGCACCTCGCCATGCATGGCTTCGACCGTGATCGCATCCGGTTGAAACGAGCCCGAATACTTTCCGCCGGTGATCCCCATGAAGCGGATGGATTGCGTCCGGGTGGCGCCTTCCGCAGTAACATCCTTGAATTCACCGGCACGCCCGACGCTGTCAAACAGCTTTCCGCTGATGGAAAGGTGGAGCGTGAATCGGCTTAGACTGTTCCAGCGGGCCAAGCCGCCATTGGCACTTAAGACGTCGTCGAGAAGATACATGTCCCGCCATATCACCATGAAGCCCCTCCATCATGGCGGGGTGGCTGCGGCTTGGCGTGTTAGAACTTGTTAGGACTTGCGAGCCGGGATTTCAGCGGTATCCCGTTGAAGGGTTTATCGATTTAGTGCGCCCAGGAGCTCATTCGCTGCGATCAGATCGCGGGTTTGGAGGCCCTCGCCGTAGCGCGCGACAAGTGGGGCGAGCAGGGCGCGGGCGTCCCCGGCTCTGCCGCTCTGTTGCCACACGCGGCCGAGGCTGATCGCTGCGCGGAGCTCCCAACCGAGGGCGGATTGACGACGGGACAGGTCGAGCGACTTGCGGAAAATGCGTTCGGCCTCCGCGGCTTCGCCCGACCGGATAAGGATATCCCCCTTGACCCTCAGCATCTCGGGCATGTCGAAAGATTCGCCATGGCCGGGGATCTCCGCGATGGCCTCGTCGATCGTGGACAAGGCCTCAACCGCATGATTTTGCGCCGCGAGACCCTCCGCGAGCGCCGTAGCAAACACCGTCGTCATGATCCGGTGTCGCGTCGCATAAAGAGTGGCCTGGCTGGCGCGAAGATGCTCGATGCCAGCGGCAAGGTCACCGCGGCGCAGCAGCAGCTCGCCCTTCTGGCCAATGCCTACGGCGTGATAGGGCCCGAGAAAGTGTCGCGCCGAGTGATCGATCAGCCGCTCGATCAGGATTTCGGCATTGGCCCAATCGCCGACCCAGAGAAATACGTAGATCGTCCAGATCAAGGAAATGCCGAGCGTGAGCGGCTGTTCGAGCTGTTCGGCCTCGCGGACTGTGTATCTGGCCGCTTCGATTGCGCGATCCGGCCGTCCCGTGAGCCAGAGCCCGCGCGCCAGCGCGACCAGCGCGACGATGCGGTCGTCATAGCCGAGATGCCCGATGTTTAACCGCTGCGAGTCGGGGTTGTGCACCATCGCGCTTTCGCAGAACCGCACGGCTTCGTGCTGGTTGCCGATCAAATGATGAGCGACCCCCACCATCCACTCCACGTTGAATGTGGCGGCAGGATCGTTCAGCTTCCGCGCGACGCCCTCTCCCCGTTCTCCAGTGCCCAGGGCACCGTGGAAATCGCCGACCCTCGTCAGGTAGATATGGAGGCCGCGCAAAAGCCAGAGCTGCCAATGTAGGTCTTCAAGCTCCTCTGCAAGCTGAAGGCCGCGCGTGAACGCCGACCGTACCGCTTCCGTATTGCCCTGCGTGAACATCACGGACACGCCATGTGCAGCCTGCAACGTCATCTCCTGGCGAACGTCCGCAGCTGGCTTGTCCAGCGATGCAAGGGCCTGCCGGGTCCAGCGATAGCACTCCGTCAGCAGAGTCAGTTCGAGGAAGAATTGGGCGGCTGAAGCCGCCAGATCCACGCCGATCGTCCGATCGCCCCTGTCCGAAAAGCTCCAGATCAGCGCGGCCCGAACATTCGGCAAATGGTCGGCATAGGGAAGGAAGCCGCCGGTCGATTTCAGGCCCGCGGACTTCAATGCAATGTCGCGCAGGAAATCGCGAAAATATTCGGCATGTGCACGCTCGACCCGGTCCGCCTCGCCGTTCTCGACGAGCTTGCCTCCGACGAAGGTGCGCGTCGTATCGAGCAGCCGATAGCGCAGCCGTTCCGCAGGAACAGTTGCGATTAGCGATTTTGAGAGCAGGTTCGAAATTGCTTCAACCGCTTGAAATTCGCCGATGCCTTGGCTCAATGCGACCGCGAGCGCAGCCTCCAGCGTGAACGGCCCGACGAACACGGACAATCCGCGCAGCACCGCGCTTTCGGCTGCGGGCAGCAGGTCGTAACTCCAGGCAAGCGCGGCGCTTAAAGTCTGATGCCGCGGAATGGCGGTGCGTCGTCCCCGCCACAGCAGCGAGAACCGGCTGTCGAGCAGGGACGCCGTCCCGGCGATGCCGTAGGCGTCGACACGTCCGGCCGCGAGCTCGATGGCAAGCGCGATACCGTCCAGGCGTCGGCAGATTTCGGCAACGAGCGGCGCATCCTCTTCGCTCAGCTCGAACCCGCTCAGGCTCTCTGCAATGCGTTCCACGAAGAGCTGGCTTGCAGGATAGGTAAGGACTTCGGCCATCCCCAGCTCCACGCCCTCGGGCGGGCAAGCCAATGGAAGCAACCGATGGACGCGCTCACCCTCCGTTCGAAAGGATTCGCGGCTGGTCGCGAGCACATGCAGCCCTGGCGCCTCCTGAACGATCCGCTCGGCCAACGGAGCGAGCTCGTCAATGACGTGCTCGCAACTGTCGAACACCAGCAGCGTTCGCCGGCTGCGCAGGACCGTCAGTAGTCCCGGAGCCGGATCGTCCGAGTTGACAGTCAGGCCCAACGCGGCCGCAATCGTCCCTGCAACGAGGCTCGTGTCCGAAAGCGCGCCGAAATCCACGAAGTACACCTGGCCGTCGAAAGTCTCGAGCGCGCGGTGGGCCACGGCCACTGCGACCGAGGTCTTTCCGATCCCGCCGGGGCCAACGATTGTGACAAAACGATGCGCGGCAAGCTCGGTGGAAACCTGCTCGACCGCTTCGTCCCGTCCGATCATCCTCGCCAGCGGAGACGGCAACGGATGCGCAGGGCCGGCCGGCTGGGTGGGCTGGCTGTGGAAAGGTGTCGAGCGGAGCAGCGGGGCTGCGAGGCAGTAGCCGCGTCCCGGCACGTTGATGACGTATCGCGAGCCTTCGCCGGCATCTCCCAAGGCCTTCCGCAGCGTGGTGATGTGGAAGCGGAGGCTGCCTTCGTCGACGGTCACGTCGGACCAGACGCGCTTGATGAGCTCGCGCTTGTCCACCACCTGGCCCGCCCGTTCGGCCAGAAAAATGAGAATGTCGAGCGCGCGGCCGCCGAGATGAAGCGGGGCCCCGTCTTTCTCGAGCCGGCGCGAGCTTGCAAATAGCTGGAAGGGCCCGAAGGAAATCGGCGAATCCTGATCGCTGGTGTCCGGCACGGGCACAAATTCCAGTGAGGGGCGCTGTCGCGTTTCTGTCTAGCAGAACGTTGTTGCGAGTAAAACTGCCTGGGCGTGGCGAAAGGCGTGCTAATCGCCCAACGTCTCAAGGGGAACCCAAGCATTTTAGCTTTAGCGTGAGCAGCTTATCGCGTCGCCGCGACAATTCGTCAGCGCGATCGAGGTCGCGGCAGTAGGGTCCGCTTGGATCGTGACCGCGTCGATCATAACAGAATCTCGCAACGTCTAACGAGCTAAACGCGTGCTGCGCAGCCAGTATGAGCCTCGAGCTAGGTCCAACCAACGGGGAGGCTATCGTGTCCGCCATCGGCTCCATTCCGAACGGAGGTACCGTTCGATCTCAGTTCGTCTCTGGCCTTGAGGATCAATCGCGGGATTGGGAGCTCGTGCTGCAGGAATCCCATCACCGCATGAAGAACACGCTGACACTGCTTGGTGCCTCGGTCCGCCGCGACTTCACACGAGCCGGCAGTCGGGACGTCTCGGGGGTGGTGGATCGGTTCGAACGGCGAATCTTTGCCTTTGGCAGGCTCTACCAACTGCTTTCGAACAGCGATGAGCCGTCCCTTTCCGTCGCGACCTTCTTTGAGAATGTCTGCGAAGCACTTTCGGCAGCGGTCCTGGAGCCCGCTGGCGTCCGTTGCGAGGCTTTGGTCGAAGGCGGTGTTCTGTCAGCATCCCAATGTCATCGGCTTGCGCTGATGATCACCGAGCTGGTCACGAATGCGGCGAAACACGCCTTCCCGAGCAAGAATGAGGCGTTGATCCGGATCGAGATCCTCCGCCGAGATGGCACATGGATCTGCACGGTGGCTGACAACGGCATTGGTGCGACAGGTCAGCTCCGGGGCACCGGCAGCCGTATCATGGAAGGGCTTGCGCGCAGCATTCACGCCCGCCTGAATGGCGAAGCGGGGCAGGGCGGCACTCGGATCACCATCGAGATGCCGGCTACCGACTGAAGATGGACGGATCTCACGAACGCTGCGCCATAACACCAAGAGCAAGCGGGTGATGCAACAGCGGGTTCAGCTTTGGGCTCGCCTCTTACATCGGGAGTTCGACATGGCAAAACTTGAAACTGATCGCGAAGCAGGAAATAGGACTTTGGCATCGCGTGGCGCTGATCTGAAGCTCGAAGTCGTCGTAATTCCGGTGTCCGACGTCGACCGATCCAAGGCGTTCTACCAGCGTCTCGGCTGGCGATTGGACGCCGATTTCGCCTCTGGCGATGGATGGCGCGTGGTCCAGTTCACACCGCCGGGCTCTGCCTGCTCGGTGATCTTCGGCCGCAATGTCACGTCGGCATCGCCCGGCTCGACACGCGGTCTGTATCTGATCGTGTCCGATCTCGACACTGCAAGGAATGAGCTGATCGAGCGCGGGATTGCTGTCAGCGAGACGTTTCATGGCGGCGGCGATGTCCATGCGGGCGCTGAGGAGCCCTACCTGTTCGGCAGCGTCCGGATCGGCGGCGTCGACCCGAAGCGCGCCAGCTACAGCTCGTTCGCCTCCTTCAGCGATCCTGACGGCAATGGCTGGTTCCTGCAGGAGGTGACCACGCGACTGCCCGGACGCATCGAGCGTGACGGCGCGACATTCTCCTCCACGGCCGATCTGGCTGCCGCGCTGGGTCGTGCGGCGGTAGCGCATGGCGAGCACGAGAAACGCACTGGCGTGCACGACGAGAATTGGCCCGACTGGTACGCCGAGTACATCGTGCGCGAGCAGGCCGGTCAGTCCCTGCCATCATAAAGCAACAGCATTTTCTGCCCACGGCGCACGGCGGCTCGCTGTCGTGCGCCGTTTCGCGTTGCATCGCCAGAAGCAACATCACCGCTCGTCCTGATCGTGCAGACTCGCAAGGGCTAACGAGGCCTAACAACCGATAACTCGCCAAGCAGAAGGGGGCTGCGTCAATCTCCATGCACGACGCAACGACGGCCCCGATCTCGAGATCGGCCATCGCCACCGACCACAGCAAGGGAGATTCGCCATGACCACGCAATCACGCGCCGACATCCTCAAACCCGACCGCCGTCAATTGCTGAGCCAGGCCGCGATGGGCGCCGTTGCCGCCAGCGTATCGAGCCTGCTGCCGCTGCATCCGGCGAAGGCGGCCATGAGCGACGCGATCCGCCCGTTCCGCGTCAACGTGCCCGAGGAGGACCTGCTCGATCTGCGCCGTCGCCTGGCGGCAACGCGCTGGCCGGATCGCGAGATCGTCGCCGACCAGTCGCAAGGTGTGCAGCTGAGGACGGTGCAGGAACTCGTTCGCTATTGGCAGAGCGACTACGACTGGCGCAGGATGGAGGCGCGGTTGAACGCCCTGCCGCAATTCGTCACCGAGATCGACGGCGTCGACATCCATTTCATTCACGTCCGCTCGCGGCACGAAAACGCGCTGCCGATGATCGTCACGCATGGGTGGCCAGGCTCGATTATCGAGCAGATCAAGATCATCGATCCGCTCACCGATCCGACCGCGCACGGCGGGCACGCCAGGGACGCATTCGATCTGGTCATTCCCTCGCTGCCCGGTCACGGCTTCTCCGGCAAGCCGACCACGCTCGGCTGGGATCCGCAGCGTATCGCGCGCGCCTGGATCGTGCTGATGAAGCGCCTCGGTTACACGCGTTACGTGGCGCAAGGCGGTGATTGGGGCAATGCGGTCACCGAACAGATGGCGCTGATCGCGCCGCCGGAGTTGCTCGGCATCCACACCAACATGCCCGCCACCGTCCCCGACGATATCGCCAAGGCTCTTCAGCCGGGCGGAACGCGACCGGCCAACCTCTCGGCTGATGAGCGCATCGCCTACGACCAACTCGACGATTTCTACAAGCACGGCCTCGGCTATGCGATCGAGATGTCCAATCGGCCGCAGACGCTTTACGGCTTGGTCGACTCCCCCGCGGGCCTCGCGTCCTGGATGCTCGACCATGATGCGCGAAGCGCAGCGATGATCGCGCGCGTCTTCGACGGCAAGACGGAAGGCCTGTCGCGGGACGATGTGATCGACAATATCACGCTCTACTGGCTCACCAACACCGCGGTCTCGTCGGCGCGGCTCTATTGGGAGAACAAGCTGGTGTTCTTCGCGCCCAAGCATGTGCAGATTCCCGTCGCCGTCAGCGTCTTCCCGGACGAGATCTATGCCGCGCCGCGCAGCTGGGCCGAGAAAGCCTATCCCAGGTTGATGCATTACAACCGTCTCGACAAGGGCGGCCACTTTGCAGCCTGGGAGCAGCCCGCATTGTTCACCGCGGAGATGCGCACCGCATTCCGTCCGCTGCGCCAATCGATCTGAAATCGGCATAGATCAGGAGCCAGACCATGAACCGCCCCGAACGTACCTTCGCGACCGGCGAGATCCGCCTTGAACGCCGGCTGCCGACCTACTGGCGTGTCACCTTCGACATGCCGCCGGTCAATATCTTCGGACCGAAGCACCTTCCGCTGCTCAGCGACATCGTCACCGCGATCGAGACCGATCCGCAAGTGAAGGTGGTGGTGTTCGACAGCGCCGTCGAGGGATTCTTCATCACGCATTACAATTTCCTCGCGCCGCTCGAGGAATCGCTTGCCGAGCCGCCCGGACCGACGGGCCTGCAGTCGCTGCCCGACACCCTGGTGCGTCTCAGCCGCGCGCCTGTTGTCTCCATCGCTTCGATACGCGGCCGCGCGACCGGTGTCGGCAGCGAGCTCGCGCTCGCCAGCGACATGCGCTTTGCCAGCCGCGAGAAGGCGATCCTGTCGCAATGGGAGGTCGGCGCGGGCCTCGTGCCGGGCGGAGGACCGATGGCACGATTGCCACGCCTGATGGGCCGTGGCCGCGCGCTCGAGGTTCTGCTGAGCGCCGACGACGTCCATGGTGATCTGGCCGAACGGTATGGCTATGTCAACCGATCCTTGCCGGATGCCGAGCTCGACGGCTTCGTCGAGGCGCTCGCGATGCGTATCGCCACGTTTGACAAGGACGCCATCGCCGAGACCAAGCGCCTCGTCGATATCGCGAGCCTGCCGCCCGATGTCGAGATCAAGCCCGAGTGGGACGCGTTCCTGGCCTCGCTCGCACGCCCCGCAGCTCAGAGCCGCATCAAGGCGCTCATGGCGCGCGGCTTTCACCGCCCCGGCGACGTCGAAAATCGACTCGGTTTCCACGTCGGCCAGCTGGGCGGATGAATCAACGGTCCCGCGCGCGACCGCGAGTTGCGCCTGTTCTGCCGGAATAAAAGGAGAAACATATGAGCTTCACGATCGATGTAAACGGAATTCCTCGCAGCGTCGATGTCGATGGCGACACCCCGCTGCTTTGGGTATTGCGCGACGTGCTCGGTATGACCGGCACGAAATTCGGCTGCGGCATGGCATTGTGCGGAGCGTGCACGGTCCATCTTGACGGCGCGGCAGTCCGCTCCTGCATCACCACTGTCGACAGCATCGGCGAGGGCAAGGTCACCACCATTGAAGCGATCGGCGGGACGCCGGCAGGCGCGAAGGTTCAGAGGGCCTGGCTCGAGCACGAAGTGCCGCAATGTGGCTATTGCCAGTCCGGCCAGATCATGTCGGCCTCGGCGCTGCTTGCCGACAAGCCTCATCCGACCGACGCGGATATCGATGATGCCATGAGCGGCAACATCTGCCGCTGTGGGACGTATGTCCGCATTCGGGAGGCGATCAAGCTTGCCGCCGGATCGCAGGTGAAGGAGCGTTGATCATGACATCGGATCGCACGGCGTCTCACGCCTCTGCCACGCTATCCCGTCGCAGCTTTCTGGTGAAGACGGCCCTGGCCGGCGGCGGTCTCGTGCTGAGCCTGAGCTTGCCGCTTGGCCAGAGCAGAAGCTCCTCCACTGGGACGTTCGAACCGAACGCCTTTATCCGGATCGGACGTGACGGTGAGGTGGTCCTGACCATGCCGTATGTCGAAATGGGGCAAGGCACCTACACCTCCATTCCGATGCTGATCGCCGAAGAGCTGGAAGTCGGCCTCGGGCAGGTGCGGCTCGAACATGCGCCGCCCAACGAAAAGCTCTATGCCAACCCGCTGCTGGGTGTGCAGGCCACCGGCAATTCGAACGCGATCCGCGGCGCCTGGAAGCCGTTGCGAGAAGCCGGCGCAACAGCGCGGATCATGCTGATCGAAGCAGCCGCGCGGCGCTGGGGTGTCGATGCGAAACACTGCCGGGCCGAGGCAGGCGAGGTCATCCATACGCCGAGCGGGCGTCGCCTCAAGTACGGTGAGCTCGCCGCAGAGGCTGCGATGATCCCTCCGCCTGCCAGCGTGGTTCTGAAGAATGCGAATGAGTTCAAGCTGATCGGCACGCCGGTACGGCGGCTCGACGTGTCGGGCAAGGTGAACGGCTCCGCCCTCTATGGAATTGACGCGCGGCCACCCGGGCTGAAGATCGCGACATTGGCTCAATCGCCGGTGTTTGGCGGCAGACTGAAGAAGGTGGATGACAGTGCGGCGATGGCCATCAAAGGCGTGCGCCAGATTGTCCGGCTCGACGATGCCGTTGCCGTCGTCGCGGACCACATGGGCGCGGCCAAGAAGGGTCTGGCGGCACTCAAGATCGAGTGGGAGGACGGACGCCATGCTGGTCTCAGCACGCAGGACATCGCCCGCGAGCTCGAGGACGCCACTCTGAAGGCCGGTCCGATTGCGCAAGACATCGGCGACGCCGCGAAGGCGTTGGCCGGCGCCGCGACCCGGGTCCAGGCAAGCTATCATCTGCCGTTTCTGGCGCATGCAACGATGGAGCCGATGAACTGCACGGTCCACTTCCGCGGCGATGAGTGCGAGATTTGGGTCGGCACGCAGGCGATCGCAAGAGTCCAGGCGATGGCGGCGAAGGCGACCGGCCTGCCGCCGGACAAGGTCACCGTTCACAATCATCTGATCGGCGGAGGCTTTGGACGCCGCCTTGAGGCCGATGGTGCGGTACGTGCCGTCGAGATCGCCAAGCAAGTCGATGGTCCCGTGAAGGTCGTGTGGACGCGCGAGGAGGACATCCAACACGACATGTACCGTCCCTATTGGGTTGACCGCATCGAAGCCGGTCTCGACGAGAGCGGTAGACCCGTGGCATGGACCAACCGCTTCGCCGGCTCCTCCGTGATCGCGCGGTGGCTTCCGCCCGCATTCAGGAACGGGCTCGATCCCGACACGACGGAAGGCGCGATCGACCTGGTCTATTCGCTTCCGAACTTCCATGTCGAATATGTTCGCGTCGAACCGCCGGGCATTCCGACGGCCTTCTGGCGCAGCGTCGGTCCCTCGCACAACGTATTCGTCACCGAAAGCTTCATCGATGAATTGGCGGCGGCGGCCAAGCAGGATGCCGTCGCCTATCGCCGTGCGCTGCTGGACCACAATCCGCGTGCGAAGGCTGTGCTCGAACTCGCGGCGGAAAAGGCGGGATGGGGCACACCATTGCCCCAGGGGCGAGGCCTGGGCGTTGCCTTGCAAAATGTGTTCGGAAGCCACCTCGCGCAGGTTGCGGAGGTCGAGGTTGCCAAGGATGGATCGATCCGCGTGCACCGCGTCGTGTGCGCCATGGACTGCGGCATCGTGGTCAATCCCGACACGGTGCAGGCGCAGATCCAGAGCGGCGTCATGTTCGGAGTCACCGCGGCCCTGTACGGTGAGATCACGCTGAAAGGCGGTCGCGTCGAACAGGCTAATTTCGATACCTATCAGATGCTGCGCATCGACCTGGCGCCTTCCATCGAGGTCTACCTCGTAAAGTCAGCGGAACCTCCCGGCGGAATGGGTGAGGCTGGAACCTCGGGCATCGTCCCCGCCGTGGCGAACGCCATTTTTGCGGCCACCGGCAGGCGATTGCGCAAAATGCCGATCGACTTCAACGCGCTTAAGACGTGAATGCATCAAGCATATCTTAGTAGAAGGATACGAAACATGATCCGGAAGGCAAAAGCAGTCTGGAGGGGCTCGGGGCGCGACGGCAGCGGCCACTTGTCGAGTGAATCCGGTGTGCTCGCTGATACGCCCTTTTCGTTCGAGACCCGCTTCGAGAACGAGAAAGGGACCAACCCTGAGGAGTTGATCGCGGCGGCGCACGCAGGCTGCTTCACGATGGCGCTCGCCTTCGGTCTTCAGCTCGCCGGTTTCACCCCGACGGAGCTGACGACGGAAGCCGCAGTCACCTTGGAGCCCGAGGGCAAGGGGTTCAGGATCAGCAAGTCGGCTCTGGCCTTGCGGGCCAAGGTGCCGAACCTCGACGATGCCGGTTTCGCCCGCATCGCCCGTGATGCGGAGAAGAACTGCCCGGTGTCGAAAGTGCTCAACGCCGCGATCAGCCTCGACGCCAAGCTGATCTAATCCGCACCCAAGTGTGAGATGTCATGACCCGAACGCATCAGCCTGATGAAGACAGATTTCGGGCCATCCTGCCCGAGGACGCAGCGTGGAAGCCGTTTCCAGCCTTTCCGCCGGGCGCGCGGCTGGCTATCATGGTCGGTCATCCCGCTGAATCTGGTCCCTATGTGGTCCGGGTGAAGGTGCCGGGCGGCACGAAGCTGATGCCGCACAGACATCCAGAGGACCGGATCTATACAGTCATGTCCGGCGTCTTCTACATAGGGCTTGGCGAGAGGTTCGACGGCCGCAAGGTGCAGGCCTTTCCGCCGGGCAGCGTCCTCGTGCTGCCTGGTGATACCTGGCATTTCCATTGGGCAAAGTCCGGCGAATACGTCACGCAGGTGTCCGCGATCGGGCCGCTTGGCCTGGAATATCGCGACCATCATGATGATCCCCGCCTAGCCGGCCTAACTGGAAACGGGCATCAAGATCACCGATAGCAGCGGCGGTGGCTCTCTCGCTGGGCGCGCCAACGGTCGTCGAGAATATGAATACGAGGTTGCGCTCGCCGCAAGGAAGGTAACTTCAACCATTCCGATCGTATTCATAATCGCGTCAGACCCCGTGAAGCTCGGACTGGCAAAGAGCTTCGCTCATCCCGGCGGCAACGCCATGGGCATATCTATGATGACAGCGAGACTTGTCCTCAAGCGTCTCGAACTGATCCAGGAGCTGCTCCAACAAAAGGCTACCGTCGGATTTTTGGTAAACCCTGACAATCAAGACTTGCTTCAGGAAATTGACGAAATTGCCCGCTCGACCGGGCGGACCTTGAAAGTAGCCAAGGCGCGCAACCAGGATGAACTAGAACCCGCTTTCAGGCATCTTGTTAGTGCTCAAGTCGGGGCAGTCCTCGTCAGCAACGATGCGATATTTTTCAACCTGCGTGCGCAACTTGTCGCATTGGCCGATCGTCATTCGCTTCCGGCGTCCTATGAATTCCGCGAATTTCCGGCCGCCGGTGGTCTGATGAGCCACGGGCCGAGCCTTGTCGCAAACTTTGAAAAAGCCGGCACTTACGCTGCACGCATTTTAGGAGGTGCTCGGCCGGAGGATTTGCCCATTCAGCAGCCCACGGAGTTCAATTTGGTTCTCAACTCAGCAACCGCGCGATCCCTAGGCATCGAAATCCCGCCATCACTGCTCGCCCGTGCGGACGAGGTGATCGAGGACAATGCTGCAATGCACGAGTCCAGAACTGCCCGTGGCGGACCGTAGTTCAGAGTGCCGCAAGATCTGCTTCCTGAGAGTGACCCGAACGTAGTCTGGAGCTATGCGATCGACCCACAATTCGAATGCAAGGAAGTCGCTCGGCTTATTGCGCCTGGCCTGAACTTTGAAAACCACGATCCAGACGTTAGCACCGGCTGCACTAGTCCGGCTTTCGCAAGGGGGGCCACACTCAACCCGCTATCATGGCCGCAAATGCAGCGCGAAGCTCTCACGGCTGCCCGCAGTGCTGCTAGGAACGATGCTGTCGAATTCTACGTTGTCTGATGCAGGTCACGTTGGACCAGCGGGGGGCGGCTCCGAGCAATGTCCCTCCCTCCAGTGTCGAGCCGGGGCCGCACTCCCGTATCGTCCTTTCGCCGTCATCTTCTGAGCAGAAGCCCGAGGCTGCGGGCGGTGCGCTTGATCGACCCCACATGTCTTCGAAGTTGTTTTGCTATTTCAGCTGACCTCGCGCGTTGTTTGACCAAGTTGATTAGGAGCTGAAGCTCACCGTCAGTCCAATCTTTCGGCTTGAGATCCCGCATCGCTCCTCCGATTCGGATCCCGACATTAACAAATGTGAAATCGATTCGCGCTTCCGTAGTTCTTCTGGTTCGCCACAACCTGAGCCCCGTGGCCCTCAGGTATGTGGGCCTCAAAAGTCGCGACCCGGTCAGGGTGGCTGCCGGGGCACTGAGGGTTTCTCCGGCTTTAGGGGCGGCTGCAAGGACGCCGGAAGTACAGAAGTGATACAGGGGGCGGTGCAGACAAGACCACCTGCCGAGCATTTGGCGGCGGCATCTTTTCACCTGCCGCCAAGAAACGATTGCACCACAACGTGCTGGCGATTGCGCTCTCTTCGGCCATTGGGAGGTGAATGAATGCGGCAGTCTTGTGCCTTCATCTGTCGGAGAGCCGCCGTTCTGCTCGAACTCGGCGGGGGACAGTCGGGAGGTGCACGCTGGCGGCATTTGCGTGGCAAAGTGCTGCAAGCACTTGCAGTTGAGGCCTGCGACTTTTTAGGAACGTCGGATCCAAAAGCAAGTTGCGGGATCAAACAGGCTTCAAGGATCAACGTCATGGCCAACTCTCCCGAAATGGCTCGTCCGAGCCACCGCACGCCCCCTCAGACGAGCGAGGTCGTTCCCGCTGATGAAATTCGCACAATCATGTTGAATCAGGTCGCGTGGGGCGCCGTTTTCGCGGGTGCAGCGATCGCGCTTGTCATGCAGATTATTCTAAACATGATCGGCCTAGGCGTGGGTTTATCCACGGTAGACGTTGGGGAAGGTAGCACGCCCAGCGCAAGTTCGATGTCGGTTGGTGCAGGTATCTGGTTTATAGTTTCCGGCATTCTGGCTGCGGCACTAGGTGGCTACATAGCCGGTCGGCTTTCTGGCAAGGCGTCTGCTTCAACCACGGCTTATCATGGACTAATGTCATGGGCAGTCTCAACGCTGGCAGTGATGTATCTGCTTTCTTCCGCCGCTTCGGGCTTGGCTGGTGGCGCTCTCAGCACAGCATCTTCCGCTTTGGGCGGAGCGGGAAAAGCGCTCGGAGGGTCGGTCCAAACGGCAGTTCAAACGGCAGCGCCTACGCTGAACAATGTTAGCGATCCGATGGCTGCCATCGAAAGCAAAGTTAGAGGCGCCTCGGGAGGGCAAGATCCCGCCGCGCTTCGTGATGCCGCGGCCACAGCCGTCCGCGCGGCCCTAACGGGTGACGCTTCTCAGCAGTCAGCGGCTAACGACAAGGCCGCCGAAGCTTTAGCCAAGGCTCAGAACATATCACAAGACGAAGCAAAGGCGCAGATCAGTCAGTACCAACAGCAATATAAAGAAGCGGTAGCCAAGGCGAAGGAGCAGGCAAAGCAGGCGGCGGATACAGCTGCCAAGCGTGTCTCACAAGGTGCATTGTTCGCGGCAGTGGCATTGTTACTGGGTGCCTTGGCCGCGTTCTTTGCAGGGCAAGCCGGGGCCGTGAATCCAACAGTGTCGGCGCAAGTCGCCCGTCGATGACAACAACGACCCGAGAAATTGACTCAGCTCGAACAACCAAGTTTGTCAGCTCACCGAAAGTCGTCGCTTCAGCGCTTTGTCCCTCGTTCGTTGAAAAGCATGCGACCTAATCATGCATATCATCTCTGGCAGATGATCAGGAAGGTGGTCGCACGCGGACGAGCGGCTCCAAACGATCGTCTTGGCGCTCATTGCTTCACGCAATCGCTCCGAGTCTTGTTGGACTAAGGACGAGGTGAGTGTTCGATAAGCTGATCTTGCAGCCTCTTGCGACACCACGCTCGCATCGGCGCCGGTCCAACTATAAGAACTTAGCTCCAAGCTCGCGTTGCCCGGCAGCTCTGTCTATCGCGAGCGCTTCGCAAACCTTGCGAAAAAATTTAAGAACGATGCGTTGTTTCTCGCGTTGGGCGCATGTCCATAGAGGAGGCAAACATGCAAGGACAATGCGTGGTAGCAGTATACAACTCTCGTAACGACGCAGAGGAAGCGTACCGTGCTGTGGTCGGTTCAGGCGTTCCAGCAGATCATGTGAGGCTGAGCAATCAGCCATCACAGTCAAGCAGCGAAAGAGCAAGCGCCAGCTCGGATGGAGAAAGTTTCTGGGACTGGCTGTTTGGAAGCGATGTGCCGCCAGACGAGCGCCGCCTGTATGAAAGCCACATGGAAAGGGGCGGCACCGCATTGTCGGTGCTAGTGGATGCTCCCACCATGGCCGATCTTGAACGCATCGAAGGTGTGCTGCAAGAGTACAATCCGGTCGAGATCCACGAAGAAAACGGGGGCGGCTCGACAGCGGTCGGAAGCGGAGTATCAGGAAGCTCGGTGAGCCAAGAAGGGTATGGCTCTCAAGGCGATGAACGCGAGAAGGTTATCCCTCTCCCGGAAGAAGAACTGAAGGTCGGCAAACGGGCCACCGAAACCGTCAAGCATATAAGAACTTACGTAGTCGAGGAGCCTGTGCAGAAGGACGTACAACTGCGCGATGAGCGAACTGTGATCGAGCGCCGTCCAGCTACGGGAGCTGCGACAGGGAAACCAACGGAACGGGAGTACGAAGTGCGAGAACTGCATGAGGAGCCCGTAGTCCAGAAGGAGACTCGAGCCGGTGAAGAACTGGTGGTACGCAAAGAAGCGGCCCAACGTACTGAGAGAGTTGCTGATACGGTGAAGAAAACCAGGGCCGACATCGACAAGACTGAGCGTTGAGCTTAGCTGATCAACCGCCGGCATCGAAGATGGTATGGCGAGTGAGGGCGGCTTTGGCCCGCTCTCACTTGCTCGGTTATTAGAATAGTCGTGCGTCAGAGCGAAAACGCCACCAATCTACTTCATCGGCCTTACAGATTCTAGCTCACATGGACGTTAGAAAGGAGCCGTGGCCATACGTTTTGGCGGCAACTTCAGTGATGCGCCGAAACGCTTCTGACGGTCTCGGTGAGCATGTCACCCGATGAGGAATGGCTGACGTCACCCAGGCTGATGATGCCGACCATCCGCTTGCTCTTGTTGATCACCGGCAGCCTGCGGACCTGCAGCTTCTCCATATGATGCATCGCCTTGGCGAGGTCATCGTCCTCGCGGCAGCAATGGATGCCCTCGGTCATCACGTCGCGCGCCGTCGCGCGGCCGGCATCGAAGCTGTGGCTCGCGAGTCCTTTGCAGACGATGTCGCGGTCGGTCACCATTCCGACCAGCTTGTCATCCTCGCCGATCGGAATGCAGCCGATGTCATGCGCCCGCATCAGTTTGGCAATCTCGGTGATTGGGGTGTCGGGGCTGACCCAGTCGACACCCTTGTGCATCACGTCTTTGACTTTCATGGCGAGCCTCCGTTCGTGGGTTTCAAGTGCGTTGATGCAATGCAGCGGCACACCCCCATCCTCCGAACTCCGACCAGACAAAGCGCAGACACTTTCGCCGCCACCCTGCGGAACGGTATGACGGCGAACTTGCGGCTAGAGTTCCCGCCCAGGGCCGCAAGGACAATGGGCGGCGCACAGGTCCTCAGTCATGCGCGCTGAAGCGGCCGTGCGGTGCGTTGGCCGTCAGGCGCGCAAACTGCGCGTGACCCATGTGAAGCAGCGTCTCATGATCGCCGGCTTCCATATAGATGTCCGGCTGTGCCTCGAGGCTGTCGTCGACGATGATATCCAATCCGTAGCATTTGCCGACGGCAGGAACTGCACCGTGTGCACAGTCGCTGAACAGCCGATTGATCTCGGTTTCATTGGCCATGTGGACATTGTCGCCGAGGCTTGTCCTCAGGTCCGACAGGCGGAGGTGATGCGATGCGGGCAAGACGGCCAGCATGTATCCGCCGTCGCGCCGCAACACGATGCCCTTGGCGAGGCGGTCGCCGGAGATATGGCATGCCTGTGCCGTTCGGGCGGACGTCATGCTGAGTTCGTGCGGGATCACCTCGTACTGGATGTTCTCAGCGGCGAGGTATTTCTGGAGGGTGGGAGCAATGGCCATGGCATCACCTCCGATGCGGAATGGAAACCATCCACCGTGAGGCGATCCTGCAGACTCTCGCCATTCGATGGGCGGCTGCCTGACTAGCTACCCAACATAGGTCTTCCATCCGCAAGCTGCAATGCAATTCCCCTCGGAGCCGCAACGGGTGTGGGCAGGAGCAGGCTTTTCGCGTGGCTCGGCGCTCTCCTACGCCGTCGTGCCGTCGATCGAGCGGCGGATCACCCGCTGCACTTCCGTATTCGACAGGAACAAATCGTGGTTGATGATGCCCCAGCCTTCCTGGGAGGCATCGACCACGCGCACACCGAGCCCTGCGATGGCGGCCTTCTCGGCCGCGCCGACGCGGGTCATGCCGCCGGCGAGCTGCCCCGACAGCGCCAGTGCACGATCGTTGGTCGAGGCGATCACCGTGATCTTGCCGGCGAGAGGGCCGATGCGCTGGATCGCCGACGAGAACACGTCCATGTCGATGTCGGGCGCGGCAAACACCACCGCGCCAATCTTGCTCGTCACCGTGTCGCCGTATCTCCCATGGAGCTGGCGCAGGCTTTCGAGCGTCAGCATGGTTCCCATGCTGTGGGCGACGATGTGCACGCGCCCCGCCCCCGGCGCCGACACCAGCGCAGAGAGCACGCGCTCGAAATTGTCGCGCGACCACATCGCGCTGTCGCGGTCATAGGCGTAGTCGAACAGTCCTGCCTTGGAAGGCCAGGAGAACGCCATGGTCCGGCCGCGGAACTTGATCCCATCGGAAAGGTGGGCTGCATCCAGCACCGCCGTCTCGAACGTCTGCTTGAAACCGTGCACATAGATCAGCACGTCCCCGCCGCCGGCCTGCGCAGCGAGATCGCCGGCGTCCGCCAGCACCGGTTCGATCCGGTCAAGACGCCAATCGTCAAGTCCAACCGAGGCGAGGGAAAGTCGGCTCTCGTCCGGCGCCGTCAGCTTCGCCCGTGCCACCGTCATGCTTGCCGCACGCTCCGGCCCGAACCAGGGCTTCGCGCGAGCACCGTTCACGGGCTTGCGCGTGGTGACGACAAGCAATGTCGGGTCGACCGAGAGCGAGGAGGCGTCGTAGCGCGCGCCGGTCGCACTGAGGCCGGCGCATCCGCCCAGCGCGAGTGCGCTGCCCGCCGACAGGAGCCCGCCAAGGAGAGCGCGGCGCGACATGGAATGATTTGTTTGGAGAAGACGTCGGCCTATCACTGGGAACCCATGGGAACTTTGCCCCCGACAGCATCGCCCCATCTGCTCTCTGAATGACAATGGGGGCGAGATCGCGGCGGAGCCGCCTCGCGCATGTCGTGGCCTTCAAGTGAATGGCGGGTCAGTCGGTGATCTCGATTGCCTGGATCTCGCACCAATCGCGCAATGCCCGCTCCCTCGCCTTGTTGCGGTAGTCATGCCAAGCATCGATCGCTCCCCGTCGGGAGAGCAGGCCCTTGAACTTCTGATAGGCGCCGCGTTTGCTGAAAATATAGCGAACGTCGTCCAGAACGTTCGGCAGGAACTCGCGGACGAAGGCAATCACGAGAGGCTTGCCGAGGTCGAGGTCTCGTGAGTTCGGGATCTGCAAGTATTTGGTCTCGTCTTCGATATCGTCAGGCAGTTCGTCGTCCTCGAGCTCCTGGAGGTCGTCCTGATCGAACTGGTAGTAGATCTTTCCTGTCTGCCTGCAGACGAAGGTGCGGCACTGCCCCATGCCGCCGCTGATGTCGGCGAACTCTAAAGCCTGGAGGATGTCTCCGAATTCGCGGGCATTGGATACCCGGCTAACGAAACGACGCCGCAATGTCTGCAATCGGCCCGAACAGTATAAGCGGATCGTCCTCCGAGGCAATGAACCCTCGCCGTGTGGCAACTGCCCCGGCGTCGACGGCAAAACACACCGATCCGCTGTCAACCCCTCCCGCCAAAAAAATTCTACTTTATCGAAATTCGGATTTGTCGTATGTGTCGGCCATTCCAGCCCACCAAGGGGCGGTCGTACGTCGTTTCGAGCGCGGGCTGGAAGTTGCGGTGGACGCGGGCGGCGTTAAAGGCGGAGCTTGCGCGTGCAGGGCGAGATGAACCTCGTGAGCATGCGGGACCCGCGAAGACGAACGGCGCCCCTGCGTACGGCGAAACCGTGTGGTCCTGGCCGTCGTTGCTACGGTCAAGCCTTGGCGAAGACGTCATCGCGTCAACCGGCGCGGTGCCGTGACTTTTGCGGAGGCGAGGGAGGCCAGAAGGAACTCGGCTCCCGGGAGAGCGCGGCATAGGCCGTCAAACCATCGCGCAGGGAAGGCCTGGTTTCGGCTGCCCTGTGTCTCCCCTGTGCACTGCGTGTGCATTCGTTCAGCGCAGGGGTCTTATGGGTGCCAGCTGGCGCCCGGCCTTCCCTGCGCCCTTTCCTTGGAGGGGGTGTGAAGCGGAGCATAGCTCGGGCGGATCACGCCGCGAGAACGCGAGCGTATGCCGATTGGATCGGCGGATTGACGCAGCGGCATTGTTGGGCTCCGGTCCGATACACTTCCTGCGTTCACCGGCCTCACTTGCAAGCATGCTGCATCGGCATCAGTGGTGGTGGTCGTTCTCACGAGAATATGCACTATGCGCGCCGATGCGCCTCCGAAGCTGCTGCCGGGCCTTCGGAGATTCTGGCAATTTGCTTTTCGGAGTGACGAGATGAGCGGTTTGGTGGTCTCTGGCGGCCGGGTGGTGGATCCCGCGAGCGGGATGGACGCCGTTGGGGATGTGGCGGTGGTGGACGGCAAGATCGCCGCCGTCGGCACGGGCCTCGGCGGCGCCGAGCGGGTGATCGACGCCACCGGCCTCGTGGTGGCGCCCGGCTTCATCGATCTGCATGCCCATGGCCAGTCGATCCCGGCCGATCGCATGCAGGCGTTCGACGGCGTCACGACCACCCTCGATCTCGAGGCCGGCGTGCTGCCGGTCGGGTCCTGGTATGAGCGCCAGGCGCGGAAGGGGCGCGTGCTGAATTATGGCGCGGCCACCAACTGGGCCTTTGCCCGCATCGGCGCGATGACGGGCTCCAACGCGGAGAGCTCCCTGGAAGCGTTCGGCAACGCCATGCGCGACCGCCGCTGGATCGACAATGTCGCAACCGATGCGGAGGTCGCGGGCATTATCGAACGTCTCGGGCGCGGCCTCAACGAAGGCGGCATCGGCATCGGCATTTTGAACGCCTATGCACCCGGCGCCGGCGTTCAGGAGCTGACCGCTGTCTGCCAGCTCGCCGCGGCCAAGGACGTGCCCACCTTCACCCATGTCGCTTTCATGTCGCGCATCGACCCCGAGAGCGCGGTGGAGGCCTATATCCGCCTGATCGGCTATGCCGGCGCCACCGGCGCGCACATGCACATCTGCCATTTCAATTCGTCGAGCAAGACCGACGTCGAGCGCTGCCGCGCGCTGATCGAAAAGGCGCAGGCGCAGGGCCTGCCGATCACGGTGGAAGCCTATCCCTACGGCACCGGCTCGACGGTGCTGGCCGCGGCCTTCTTCAGCGATCCCGAGTTCGTCGAGCGCAACGGCACCGGTTACGATTCCGTGCAGCGCGTGACCGACGGCTACCGTTTCCACGACCGCGAGGAGCTCCTGAAGGCGCAGGCCGAGGAGCCGTCCTCGCTGGTGCTGTGGCACATCCTCGACACCGAGAACAATGCGCACCACCGCGACCTGCTCGACATGTCGGTGCTGTATCCCGGCGGCGCCATCGCCTCCGATGCGATGCCGTGGACGCTGTCGGACGGCTCAACCTACACCGGCGATGCCTGGCCGCTGCCGGATGACGCCACCTCGCATCCGCGCTCGGCCGGCTGCTTCACGAAATTCATCCGCGAATGGGTGCGCGAGCGCAAGGCCGTGTCGCTGCTGGAAGGCGTGCGCAAATGCGCGCTGATCCCGGCAGAGATCCTCTCGCAGAGCACGCCGGCGATGCGGAGCAAGGGGCGACTCGCGAAGGACGCGGATGCCGATATCGTCGTGTTCGACTATGAGAAGCTCAGCGATCGCGCGACCTTCACCGCGATGAATCGTCCCTCTGAGGGCGTCCGGCATCTCGTCGTCGGCGGTCAGGTGCTGATCGGCGACGGTATTCTCGATGTCACTGCGCGGCCGGGCAGGCCCGTGCGGCGGCCTGTGGTCGAGGGCTGACCCATGCCGGTCCCCATTCTCTTGGTGACGGGCTTTTTGGGGGCCGGCAAGACCACGGTCGTCAACCGTCTGCTGGCGCATGCGGAGGGGCGGCGCATCGCCGCCGTGGTCAACGATTTCGGTGCGATCAACATCGATGCGGAGCTGATCGCGGGTGCGAGCGACGGCGTGGTCAGCCTTGCCAATGGCTGCATCTGCTGCTCGCTCGAGGGCGATCTGCTCCGCACGCTTTGGACGCTGCTGCGGCGTGATCCCAAGCCCGATTGTATCGTCATCGAGACCAGCGGCGTCGCCGATCCCGCCGACATCGTGCGCAATCTGATGGACCCGGTGATCCTGCGCGAGGCACAACTGGAGACGGTGCTTTGCGTGTTGGACGCAGGGACACCGCCCGCTGCCCTCGACGAGGCGTTGCAGCGGTCGCAGCTGCGCGTCGCCGATATCGTGGCATTGAGCAAGCTGGACCTGGCGGACGCGGGCGCGGCGACGCGGATGCGCGAAGCCATCCGCGCCCAGCGCGTGCCCGCGGTGGTGGTCGAGGCACACCACGGCGAGATTCCGCCTGCGCTGCTGTTTCCCGCCGGCGCCTACTGCTCTTCGGCGCCGCGCGAGGTGGGACCGAAACGGCCGGCGGAGGAGCGCTTCGAGGCACTGAGCTGGACCTCGGATAAGCCGGTCTCGTTGCCGCGCCTGCAGCAGGCCATCAGCCGCCTTGCACCGAAGCTGGCGCGCGCCAAGGGCCTGTTCGAGACGCTCGAGCAGCCCGGCCGCACGATGGTGTTTCAGTTCGCCGCCGGCCGCGCGACCCTGGCGCCTGGCGATGCGCCGACACCGGGCGCGGCGCGGACGCGCATCGTCTTCATTGCCGAGCTTGGCATGCTCTCGAAGGCGGAGCTCGATGAAGTCATGGAGGCGTGCGTTGCCGGCGGCTGAGGTGAGGGGGTAGGGTCAACCGCTTCCGCCATTAGCCACCACCTCTCCTCTTGCCGAGTCGATCCGAGGCCGAACTATGCCGCCAAATATGCCACTCGCCCCCGCTGATGCCGCCTCGCGCCGCGCTGCCAAGCCGGCCATCGTCTATCCGGCCGGGACGATGCCCGGGCCGGATATGGCTACGCTCGAAGCAGCCCGCCGTGCTGCGGTCAAGAAGCACGAGCTTGTCGTGCCGCCGCGCGATGCCCGTGCCTTTCGCGTGGCGCGCGGCCAGTTCTTCCGCATCGTCAGCATCGAAGGCCCTCAGGTCGGCGACCTCAATCTCTGGAACGCGGACGATCTCTCCGAGCGCTTCTTCAGCGGCAAGACGCGGGCGCTCCATGGCACGCATGTCGGCATCGGTGACCGGCTCTGGAGCAATATGCCCTATCTTCGGCCGATGGCGACCATCAGCCACGATACGCTCGGCTGGTACGGCTTCGACGCCGACGGCGCCGGCATTCACGATGTGATTGGCACGCGCTGCGATCCCTATACAAATCTCCTGCTGAACGGCACGGCCTACGATTTTTGCTGCCACTCCAATCTGTCCCGCGCCCTCGCCATCGAATTGAAGGCGGATCCGGCCGCAGTGGAGCATCATGTCCACGACGTGCTCAACGTCTTCATGTGCACCGGCTTCACCAGGGACACGCACCAATATTTCATGAAGGCAAGTCCGGTCCGCCCCGGCGACTTCATCGAGCTCTTCGCGGAGATCGACCTGCTCGGCGCGCTGTCGGCCTGTCCGGGTGGAGACTGCAGCGCAACCCATTCCAGCGATGCCGCGGCATGCCATCCGCTCAAGATCGAAATCTTCGAGCCGGATCGAACGGCCCTGAAAGGCTGGACCTGGCCTACCCCGAGCGCGTATCACCGTCACCACGGTGCGCATGCGGGAAGCTGAGTCTCAGTCTTCGACCGGCAATCTGTCGCCGTGCACATACCAGTCCGCGCGCGATGCCCACTGCACATGCCGATCGGGCGTCGTCCGCAACGGCTCGTCGAACGCGCCGGCATGGATGATCGCCTCGCGTCCGCTGCGGGTGAGATGCGGCATCGGACTGCCGCAGTTCTTGCAGAACGCGGTGGCAAAGCTCCGCGCGTTGGGCAGATCGAAACGCGTGACTGATGCTTCCCCGTGCAGCCAACGCAGAGCCTCTGCTTTCACGATCACCTCGCAGGAATGCGCTGTCCCGGTCGCCTTGCGGCAGCGCGAGCAATGGCAGTTGAGGAAACGGTGGAACGGAGCATCGACCTCGAAGGCGACCTCGCCGCAGAGGCAGCTGCCACGGAACGCCACCATCTCATTCAACCTCCGGCTCGGCCGGGCTCTCGGCCGGCTCGTCGGCATGGAGCGGGAGCGCGCCATGCGCGCCGCGAAGCCGGATCATCGTCTCGATCATATCGACGTCGATCTTCAGCATGTCGAGGTCGGGCGTCATCTCGCGCACCTCCTGGCCCTTGCGGGCCAGCTCCTCCGAGACGTCGACCGCCATCCGGCGCTCGGTCACGCCGCCGGACGTGTTGACAAAGAGCTTCGCACGCATCCATTCCAGTCGTGCCCGCTGGGTGTCGCGCTCGAACTTCTTCTCGATATAGCGGCGCCGCGCTTCGGCATAGGCGCCGACCAGCGCGGTCTCCGGCAGGCTCCATAATTGCTCTGTCGACATCGTCATGCCGTTCAGGTCCCGGGTTCGGCTCGGCGGAGACTTCCTCCGCGGGCTATCAGACCCTGCCGGCCGGCAATTCTCAAGAGGGAGGCGGCAGCTCCTGCCGCTTCACGCGAACTGCGCGATGCCGTGACCGACGGACCAGTTCTCCTTGGGCGCGTCGAGCACGTTGACGAACACGTCCTCGGGCCTGATCCCCGGGTTCTCGCCGAGCAGGTCGGTGATCCGGCGATACAGCGCTTTCTTCTGCTCGGCCGTGCGCGAGGCGAACACGGTGATCTGGATCAGCAGGGCGTCTTCGCTGCGCTCGACGCCGTAGGCATTGCCGCAGCGGAAGTTGGCCGGCTCATGCTCGGTGATGGCCATGAACGCATCGCCTTCGGGCACGTTCAGGGCCTCGCGCATCGCGCGGTAAAGTCCGTCCAGAATCGCCTGCCGGTAGCTTTGCGGCTTACCGGCGCGCATCGAAATGTGGAGGAGAGGCATCACGCGGCCCTTTGCATGCGGCCCGGCCGACACGGCGATGTGAACGCCGCCGGCTCGGCCAATTGAGAAAACGGACTATCAATCTCGATCAGTTTTTGACACGATGTCGAGAAAGCATGTTCTTGACGGCATGTCAAATACTTTGCGGAGCCAAGCTTGAGACCGCGTGAGTTCGATCATGACGAGGTTCTGCGCATCGCGTTCGACCAGTTCCGGCGCAAGGGCGTGCGCGGCACCTCGCTGTCCGACATTGCGCGCGATGCGGCGGTCCAGCGCGGGAGTCTCTACAATGCCTTCGGCAGCAAGGAGGCGCTATTCCTGCAGGCCTATGAACGCTACGCGGGGGATTATCTCGCCAGGCTGCAAAAGGCGCTCGGGGCAGGTTCCTTGCGCAAGCGCCTCACCGCGTTCTTCGATCTGACCATCACCAATTTCCGCTCGGGCACGCCGCCGCGCGGCTGTCCGACGACGCGCGGGCTGATGGAGCTCGGCGGCGCCGAAGGCGAGGGGCTCGACGACAACGCGCGCCAGGCTTTTGCGAATCTGATCTCGCGCATCACCGCGCTGCTTCAGGACACGTTGGCCGCTGGCGCGGCGCGGGGCGAGTTCGACGGCAATCCCGCGGCTGCGGCGCTGCAGATCGTCACCGTGACGCGCGGCCTCGCCGTGCTCGAGCGTGCCTTCGGGGACGAGCCCCAATTGCGCAAGATCGCCGCGCACACGATCGATCTCGTGCTCGGCAGGAATAGCGGATAGGTGTCAGCACAGCGCGAGCGCGTTGACCGCGCGTGTCGCAGCATCCTCCTTGCCGGAGCCAACGACCTGGCCAACGGTGGATTCGAACTCGCCCGGTTGCTTGCGGCGCGCGACCGCCAGCAGTCGCATCAATTCCGCCTCGTCCTTGGAAAGCCGCCTGCAGGACGGCGGCATGAAGCACAGCTCGCAGGGCCGCTCCTTGCGTAGGATCCTGACGAGCGCGGCCGCGCGCGCGACCAGCAGCGGACTGTCGGCAATGCCGGGCGCTTCCTCGGCAAAGCGATAGGCCGCTTCCCAGCAATCCGATGCGCCGGTCGCATAGGCCGCTCCGATGAAGCGGAGCAGCGCCAGCGCGAGGCGGGAAAAATCATCGTAGCTGTCGATGTTCGGCCGGGTCGCAAGCGCGGCCTGGAGTGGACAGAGCAGCGGCTCACCAGCGTCCGACGTCGGCTCAGAATCGCAACTGGCCCGCATCGTGAACGATCTCGTCAATGCAACGTCGCGCTGCCCACGAACCAGCTCTTCATCGCCAACATCCCGTCATGCGCGACAGGCTGCACGTGCCGGTCGGGCAGGACGAGGCCGGCCATGCGGAAGATCGTCGCAAGCCCCAGGACCGGCGCGAGCGCCCAATCGGCGCCGATCGGCGGCAACCAACGCTCGAACTGCTCGCGCGCGACATCGACGCGGTCCTGCTGGGCCGCGGCAATCGCGCGCAAGATTCCGCGCTCGCTGTCGGACATGCGCGGACAGGTGGGGCAGTGCACTTCGATCGCGGTATGCGCGGTGCAGGCAAAGATCTCGATGATGGAATCCAGCGACAGCACGGCATCGCCGACGCGAAAATGGTCGTACACCTGCTGGATATCGGCCGCCGTCGGGACGGCGCTTCCGCTACGCGCCTTCGCCCGAAATCCCCAGATGAAGAGACGCTCCGCTGCGCTCAGCGCAGGAAGGTCGACCGGCTTGGTGTATGTCGATCGATGCATTGTGCCTCTGGCCTCCGGCTGCGCTCACGCCAGCGCTGGCGCGGATGATCTGCGCCGATCGTTCTGCCAGAGAGCTCTCCAAGTCAACGCGCGGAGAGGCGATGTCGAGGTGTTCTAGATTGGAAGAATTCGTATCTCGGGTGACGTCGGTCTCGCTTGTCTCGTGGCCATACGAGCGTGCCGGTAACGTCCCCGCAAAATTTCGGAGTGTCGGGAACCCGAATGCTTAAAGCTTTGCTAAGAGACGCGGGATAATCTGGCATATCAGCCCTTCCAATTCCTGTGAGCACCGATGATTTTCTCCCGCATCAGTTTCAAGCTGGTCCTGATTGTCGGCATCAGCCTCCTCGGCATGATCGCGTTGGCGCCGGTCGCCCTCTCGACCCTGCGCACGCAGATGGTCGCCGACCGTCAGGCCAAGACGCAGCAGATGGTCGATGTTGGCTACGGCATCCTGGCGCACTACCAGAAGCTCGAGAGCGAAGGAAAGCTCTCGCGCGAGCAGGCGCAGGCCGGCGCGATGGCCGAGATCAAGAGTCTGCGCTACGACAAGGTCGAGTATTTCTGGATCAACGACATGACCCCCAAGATGGTCATGCATCCGATCAGGCCCGAGCTTGACGGCAAGGATCTCTCCGGGATGAAGGATCCCGCCGGCAATGCGCTGTTCATGGGCTTCGTTGACGTCGTCAACAAGAAGGGTGCGGGCTTCTACGGCTACCTCTGGCCGAAGCCCGGCTTCGACCAGCCGGTCGGGAAAATCTCCTATGTGAAGGGCTTTGCGCCCTGGGGTTGGATCATCGGCACCGGCATCTATCTGGACGACGTCGATGCCGCCTTCCGCCAGAACGCGATGACCTTCGCCTATATTTGTCTCGCTGTGCTGGTCGTGGTGCTCGGCGCCTCCTTCCTGATCGGCCGCAGCGTCACCCGGCCGCTGGCCCGGATCACCGCGCTGACCGAGCGCCTTGCCGCCGGCGACAGCGCCTTCGACGTGCCCTACACCGACCGCCGCGACGAGGTCGGCGGCCTCGCCAAGGCGCTCGCCGTGTTCAAGGACAATGCATCGGCGGTGAGCCGGATGCATGCCGAGCAGCAGGAGCTGAAGCAGAAGGCCGACGAGGAGAAGCGCAAGACCATGACCGATCTCGCCGGCAAGTTCGAGGCGAGCGTCCAGGCCGTCGTTCGAGACGTCTTCGACGAGGCCCGCGCGATGCAGCAGGCCGCGCAGGGCATGTCGGAAACCGCCAACAAGGCGAGCGACCGTGCGAGCTTCGTCGCCACCGCGTGCCAGCAGGCCTCGAGCAACGTGCAGACGGTGGCCTCGGCCGCGGGCGAATTGTCGGCCTCGATCGCCGAGATCAGCCAGCGCGTCGCGCAGGCCGCGACAGTGGCCGACAAGGCCGCCGCCGACGGCCAGCGCACCAACGACACCGTGCAGGGCCTTGCCGCCGCTGCGCACAAGATCGGCGAGGTCATCGACCTCATCAACCAGATCGCCTCGCAGACCAATCTGCTCGCGCTCAACGCCACCATCGAGGCGGCGCGCGCGGGCGAAGCGGGCAAGGGCTTTGCGGTGGTCGCGAGCGAAGTGAAGTCGCTGGCGAGCCAGACCGCGAAGGCGACCGACGAGATCGGCGCGCAGATCACTGCGATCCAGGCAGAGACCAATCAGGTCGTCGGCAACATCGAGAGCATCCGCGCCACCATCATGGAGGTCAACGAGATCTCCTCGTCGATCGCCGCCGCGGTCGAGGAGCAGGGCGCCGCGACGAAGGCGATCGCGCACAGCGTGCAGGAGGCGGCCTCCGGCACCTACCAGGTCTCGCACAACATCTCCGGTGTCACCGATGCGACCGCCGAGACCGGACAGGCCGCCGGCCTCGTGCTGCAATCGAGCGGCCGGCTGACGCACAAGCTGCAATCGCTGCAGGAGGAGGTCAGCGCCTTCGTTGCGGGCGTGCGGGCGGCCTAGTATAGCGGGAGGATGGGCCAAAACTCCGATCGACGCGCGCGCATCCTCCTGATCAATCCGAACAGCAATGAGGCGACCACCACGATGATGGTGGCGATTGCCAGGTCTGCTGCCGCCGACGGTTTCGATATCGTCGGCGCCACGGCAACGCGTGCGCCCACGATGATCGTCTCGGCGGACGCGCTGGAGGTGGCTGCGCTGGAGGTCGAGGAGATCGCGCGTCTCCGTGGCGGCGAGTGCGACGGCGTCATCGTGTCGGCATTCGGTGATCCCGGTCTCACCGGGATCAAGGCGGCGATGAAGCTGACCGCCGTCGGCATCGGCGAATCCGCGATGCTGGAAGCCGCCGGGAACGGTCGCCGGTTCGGCGTGGCGACCACGACGCCGTTGCTGAAAGCGAAGATCGATGCATTGCCTGATACGCTGGGCTTGCGCGCGAGCTACACCGGCACGCGCTTCGCCGATGGTGATCCGCAACAGCTGATGCGCGATCCAGCGCAGCTGCGCGCAGCGCTCGCCGGCGCGGTTGAGGCCTGCATTGTGCGAGACAGAGCGGAAGCGGTCATCATCGGCGGTGGGCCGCTGGGTGAAGCGGCGCGCGAGCTTCAGCCGATGTTCGCGGCGCCAATCATCGCACCGATCCCATCTGCCGTGCGACGGATCATTCGTCTCGTCGCGGCGTAGCCCCCGGTTTTTCCGCGCCGCGGCATCGGCCGTGTCGCGGCAAACTGTTTTCCTTGACATCAACTCTGCGGTGCTCGACGTGTAACGAGGTCGAGCGATGCTGCCTTGCGTCCCTCGCGAAAGGAAAAGCAACACGGGAAGGACGTCATGAACACGGGCCTTGACGAGAATGACTACCTCGCCACCTTGCGCGGCCTGTGGGACAAAGCCTGGCCGACCGGCCTGCCGCGCTCGCCGAACTATCTGCACGGCGAAGTTCCCCTGACGGAATATCTGCGCACCTGGGCGAAGCGGAGTCCGGAGCGGCCCGCGGTGATCTTCTACGGGCATGTGACCACCTATGCCGATCTCGATCAGAAGAGCGATCGCTTTGCGGCGCTGTTGCAGGCAAAGGGCGTGCGCAAGGGCGATCGCGTCGCCGTCTTCCTGCCGAACTGCCCGCAATTCCACGTCGTGTTCTTCGGTATCCTGAAGCTCGGCGCGATCCACGTCCCCATCAGCCCGCTGTCGCGCGCATTCGAATTGTCCTACCAGCTCAACGACACCCAGGCCGATGTGATCGTCGCGCTCGACCAGCTCATGCCTATCGTTGATCAGGTCCGCGGCGAGGTGCAACTGCGCGAGATCATCGTCACCAGCTTCGCCGACGTCGTGCCGGCGTCGCCTGCCTTTCCGGCACCGGACTCGATCCGCACGCCGCGCGTTGCGGTCTCCGGCGCAACTGATCTCCTGCCGGCGCTCGCGGCAATGTCCGCACCGACGCCGCTGCCGCCGCCTCACCTCGATGATGTCGCCGCGCTCAATTACACCGGCGGTACCACCGGCATGCCCAAGGGCTGCGTCCATACCCATCGCGATATGGTCTACACGGCCGCCGCCAATTACGGCATCTCGTTTCCCTCGGATGAGAGCAGCGTGTTCCTGTCGTTCTTTCCGGAGTTCTGGATTGCGGGCGAGAATTCCGGTCTGATCTTCCCGCTGTTCTCGGGCGGCACGCTGGTTCTGCTCGCGCGCTGGGACGCTGTCGGCGCGATGGCGGCGATCGACAAGTACAAGGTCACGATGACGGCGATGCCGGTCGACAGCGCGGTCGAGATGATGGACCATCCGCGCTGGAGCGAGTTCGACCTGTCGTCGCTGCAACAGGTGCGCGTGGTCTCCTTCGTCAAGAAGCTCAACGCCGGCTATCGCAGGCGCTGGAAGGACCTCACCGGCACGATCCTGATGGAGGCGGCCTGGGGCATGACCGAGACCCACACCTCCAATACTTTCACCGCTGGCTTTCAGGACGGGGATTTCGACCTCAACAGCCAGCCGATCTTCGTCGGCCTGCCGGTCCCCGGCGCCGAGTTCAAGATCACGGATTTCGAGACCGGTGCGCTGCTGCCGCTGGGAGCCGAAGGCGAGATCCGCGTGCGCACGCCGTCGCTGCTCAAGAGCTACTGGAACAAGCCCGAGGCGACGGCGGAATCGCTCGTCGACGGCTGGTTGCGCACCGGCGATATCGGCACCATCGACAAGGACGGCTTTCTGCACTTCCTCGGCCGGCGCAAGGAGATGCTGAAGGTCAAGGGCATGAGCGTGTTTCCGCCGGAGATCGAGGCGTTGCTGGGGCAGCATCCGAAGGTGCTGGGCTCGGGCGTGGTCGGCCGTGATGATCCGGACAAGGGCCAGGTGCCGGTCGCTTACATCCAGCTCAAGCCGGAAGCGATCGGCACGGTCTCAGAACAGGAACTGCGCGCCTGGTGCGCCGAGCGCATGGCCGTCTACAAGGTTCCGGAAGTCCGCATTATCGATGCGCTGCCGTTGACGGCAACGGGCAAGGTCAGGAAGCAGGACCTCATTCCAAATCCTCCTGCCGTCCAGTGAGAGAGACGATGTCGTTCAAGAAGCTCCTGATCGCCAATCGCGGCGAGATCGCCATCCGCATCGCACGCGCGGCGGCCGATGCCGGCATTGCGACGGTCGCGATCCATCCCGCCGACGATGCGCTGTCGCTGCACGGGCGCGTTGCGGACGAGGCGCTCGAGATCCCCGGCCGCGGCGCACGGGCCTATCTCGACATCGAGGCCGTGGTGATGGCGGCCAAGAGCGCAGCTTGCGATGCCGTGCATCCCGGCTATGGCTTCCTCAGCGAGAACGCGGCATTCGCGAAAGCCTGCGCCGACGCCGGAATCACCTTCGTCGGGCCGAAACCGGCTGCGCTCGAGCTGTTCGGCGACAAGGTTGCGGCACGTCAGCTGGCCAAACGCTGCGGCGTGCCGATCATTGCCGGCACCAGCGGGCCGTCCAGCCTCGAGGAGATCACGGCATTCTTTATCTCGCTCGGCAGCAATGCTGCGATCGTGATCAAGGCGATGGCGGGCGGTGGCGGCCGCGGCATGCGCGTGGTGGAGAACGCGTCCGATCTTTCGGAAGCCTATGCGCGCTGCCAATCCGAGGCCAAGGCGGCGTTCGGCTTCGAGGGCGTCTATGCCGAGCGGCTGATCCGGCAGGCGCGCCACATCGAGGTCCAGATCATCGGCGACCGCCATGGTGCGATCTCCCATCTCTGGGAACGCGAATGCACCATCCAGCGCCGGCACCAGAAGCTGATCGAGGTGGCGCCGAGCCCGTCATTGAGCGATGCCCTGCGCGGCCGCATCATCGAAGCGGCAAAGCAGCTGGCGGGCGCCGCGTCTTACGACAATCTCGGCACGTTCGAGTTTCTGGTCGACGGAACCGCCGAGGACAGCTTCGCCTTCATCGAGGCCAACCCGCGGCTCCAGGTCGAGCACACCGTGACCGAAGAGGTGCTCGGCGTCGATCTCGTCCGCGCTCAGCTCGCGGTCGCCGCAGGCAGCACATTGAGCTCGCTCGGCCTTGCGCAGGCATCGATCCCGAAGCCGCGCGGCCATGCCATGCAGCTTCGCGTCAACATGGAAACGCTGGATGAGACCGGCGCCACGCATCCGACCGGCGGCGTGCTCGCCGTGTTCGAGCCGCCGTCGGGCCCCGGTGTCCGCGTCGATAGCTTCGGTTACGCCGGCTACAAGACCAGTGCCTCGTTCGATTCGCTGCTTGCCAAGGTGATCGTGCACACGCCGAGCGAGGCCTGGCATGACGTCGTCGCGAAAGCCTCGCGTGCGCTACGCGAGTTCCGGATCGATGGCGTCGTCACCAACATTGCCTTCCTCCAGTCGGTGCTCGCGCATCCCGATTTCAGGACGAACCGCATCGCGACTGATTTCATCGACCGCAACATTGCCGGGCTCGTGGAAGCATCGGATGGTGCCGCCAAGCCGCTTTACTTCGCCGCGGCCGAGCGCGGCGCCGGTCACAGCGCGGAGGTGCACGTCGCGCCAGCCGTACCCGAAGGCACGGTGATGGTCGCGGCGCCCTTGCAGGGAACCATCGTCACCATCCAGGTGAAGAAAGGCGAGATCGTCCGCCCCGGCCAGCAACTCGCCGTGATCGAGTCCATGAAGATGGAGCACCTCGTCATGGCCGAGCAGGGCGGGCGGGTGACAAAACTCGTCGCAGGTGACGGCGTCACGCTGATGCATGGCGAGCCGATCCTCTATCTCGAGCCGCTCGATGTCGCCGCCGACAGCGCGGCGGCGGAAGCCGACATCGATCTCGACCATATCCGTCCCGATCTTGCCGAGCTGATCGCCCGCCAGGCCAACACGCTCGACGAGAACCGCCCCGCTGCGGTCGAGCGCCGCCGCAACACCAACCAGCGCACCGCGCGCGAGAACGTCGCCCAGCTCGTCGACGACGGCTCGTTCATGGAGTACGGCAGCCTTGCGATCGCGGCGCAGCGCCGCCGGCGCAAGCTCGACGATCTCATCAAGAACACGCCGGCGGACGGCCTCGTCATGGGCGTCGCCACTGTCAATGCCGAGAAGTTCGGGCCCGAAGGCGCGCGCTGCATCGTCGTCGCCTACGACTACACCGTGCTCGCGGGCACGCAGGGCCACATGAACCACAAGAAGATCGACCGCATGCTGACGCTGGCGGAAGACTGGCGCGTGCCGCTGGTGTTCTATGCCGAAGGCGGCGGCGGCCGGCCCGGCGACACCGACCGGCTCGGCATGACCGGCCTCGACGGGCCGTCCTTCGTGCAGTTCGCGCGGCTCTCGGGCCTTGTGCCTGTCGTCGGCGTTGTTTCCGGCTATTGCTTCGCCGGCAACGCCGCGATGCTCGGTTGCTGCGATGTCATCATCGCCACCAAGAACGCTTCGATCGGCATGGGCGGTCCTGCCATGATCGAGGGCGGCGGCCTCGGTGTCTATCATCCGGCCGAGGTCGGCCCCGTATCATTCCAGTCGCCGAACGGCGTCATCGACATCCTGGTCGAGGACGAGGAGGAAGCGACCCGCGTCGCGCAAAAATATCTGTCCTATTTCCAGGGTGCGGTGGCGGATTGGGAGGCTGCTGACCAGCGCCTGCTCCGCCGCGCCATCCCCGAAAACCGCCTGCGCGTCTATGACATCCGCAGCGTGATCGACCTCGTCGCCGACAAGGATTCCGTGCTGGAGCTGCGCCGCGATTACGGCGTCGGCATGATCACCGCGCTGATCCGAATCGAAGGCAAGCCGTTCGGCCTGATTGCCAACAATCCGCGCCATCTCGGCGGCGCAATCGATGCCGATGCGGGCGACAAGGCTGCTCGTTTCCTCCAGCTCTGCGACGCCTTCGATCTGCCTGTTGTCTCGCTGTGCGACACGCCCGGCTTCATGGTCGGCCCCGAGGCGGAGAAGACCGCGATCGTGCGCCACGTCTCACGCATGTTCGTGACCGGCGCCAGCCTCACCGTGCCGCTGTTCGGCATCGTGCTGCGCAAGGGCTATGGTCTCGGCGCACAATCGATGATCGGCGGCGGCTTCCACGCCTCGTTCTTCACCGCGGCCTGGCCGACCGGCGAGTTCGGCGGCATGGGCCTGGAGGGCTACGTCCGTCTCGGCTTCCGCAAGGAGATGGAGGCGATCGCCGATCCCGAGGAGCGCGAGACCTATTACCGCAACAAGGTCGCCGAGCTCTATGCCAACGGCAAGGCGGTCTCGATCGCCTCCGTGTTCGAGATCGACAACGTCATCGACCCGGCCGAGACGCGGCGCTGGATCATGGCGGGCTTGCGCACGGTGCCGAAGCCCGAGCCGAGGACGGCGAAGAAGCGGCCGTGCATCGACACGTGGTGAGGGCGGTGCAGCATTAGCTGCTTTCCCGGTTCCCGATTGACATCCCCGCCTGTGCTGCCAGACTTTGCACAATAATACAGGGTGGAGACGTCCGCGATGGCCAGCCTCTCGGCCTCGAACCATGTCGCCCGTGTCTTGTCCGTCGCCAATCATGTGGCCGACGTCGATGCCTCCTCGCGGATTGCGAGTTCCTGGCGGCGCTGCCTCGTCAACCACAAGCTCGATCCCGCCCGCCAGGGCCCACCGCAGACGCTCACCGAAGCCGAAATCCGCCATGTCGCCGAGCCGATGGAGGAGACGATCCGGCTCGTCACGCCCGAGCTCGACGATCTCGCCCGTGTCCTGCGCGACGCCGGCTACTGCGTCAATCTCGCCGATGTCAACGCGACCATGCTGTTCAGCCGTCTGCCGGGCGAAGCCGATGCAAGGATGTTTCTGGATTGGAAGATCTACACCGGCTCGAACTTCGCCGAGGTTTGCGAGGGTACCAATGGGCTCGGCACCGCGCTGGCCGAGCAGAAGCCGATCCTGGTGCATCGCGACGAGCATTTTCGCGCGCAATGGCACATGTTCTCCTGCGCGGTGGCGCCGCTGTTCGATCCGGTCGGCCGGCTCGCCGGTGCCGTCAACATCACCTCCTGCCGTGAGGATCTGGAGCGCGCCGCGCATCAGCTTGCACTTGCCGTGACGATGGAGGCGACGCGGCGGATGGAGGGTGCGATCTTCCGCGGGCATTTCCGCAATGCCTGGATCGCCACCGTGCCCGGTGACGGCGGCAGCGGCCTCGTCGCCTATGATGACGACCGCCGCATCGTCGGTGCCTGCCGCTCGGCGCGTGCGCTGCTCGGCCTCACCGACGGCATGATCGCCTCCGGCATCGACCTGTCGCGCTACCTCAAGTTCGACCATCACGCTGCGCGTGGCACCGGCGAGATCGTCGAGCTGCGCCATGGCGACGGCCGTCCGTTGGGGCAGGGGCATGTTGCTCCGCCCCTGCGTGCGAGATCGCATGCGCCGCGCCGCGATGCGCAAGTCGATCGCTTTGATGCGCTGCACCGGCTCGCCGGCAGCGACCCCGGCCTGATCCGAAGCGTCAAACGGCTGCGGAGCATCGGCGACCACAATCTGCCGGTGCTGCTGCATGGCGAGACCGGCGTCGGCAAGGACGTGTTCGCGCGGGCCATTCACGGTGCGAGCAACCGCGCGCGCAACAATTATGTCGCGCTCAATTGCGCGGCGATGCCGGAAAGCCTGATCGACGCCGAGCTGTTCGGCTACGAGGCGGGCGCCTTCACCGGCGCGCGGCGCGAGGGCTCGAAGGGCCTGATCGTGCAGGCCGACGGCGGCACGCTGTTCCTCGACGAGATCGGCGACATGCCGATCGGCTTGCAGACGCGCCTGTTGCGCGTTCTGGAAAACCGCGAGGTCTGGCCGCTCGGCGCGCTAAAGCCCGTCACCGTCGATATTCGCCTGATCAGCGCCACGCATCGCGATCTCGGCCGCATGGCGGAAGCGGGGGCCTTCCGCGCCGACCTCTATTTTCGCCTGCGCGGCATCGAAGTGCGCCTGCCCGCCTTGCGCGAGCGCGCCGACCGCGACGACATCATCCGCCAGATCGCGCGCGAGGAGGCGCCGAGCTGCCGGCTCTCGGAGGAGGCATGGTCGCAGCTCGCGGCCTACCCGTTTCCCGGCAACATGCGCCAGCTCCGCCACGTGCTGCGGCTCGCCGGCTGCACGGCGGAAGATGGCGTCATCACCGATGCCGATCTCGATCTGCCGCCGTTTGGCGGACGGACGGAGCCTGATCTCGAAGCAGCCGAGCGTGCGACGATTGTCGCGGCGCTACGTAAGCATGATGGCCGAGTGACGGAAGCCGCGCGCGCACTGAAGCTCAGCCGCGCGACGCTCTATCGCAAGATCAAGCAGCTGAAGATCGAGACGACGCAGTAGCTCTTTCTTCCCCTCTCCCCTTGTGGGAGAGGGTGGCTCGCCGCGCCGCGGCGAGACGGGTGAGGGGTCTCTCTCCGCGAACACATCTTTCATCGGAATTCGGGGGTCGATTCCCCTCATCCGGCGCTTCGCGCCACCCTCTCCCACAAGGGGAGAGGGTGCACTGATGTCCAGACCGGATAGATGGGTAACACAGTAGACCGGATGGATGGGTAACAGTTCTCTATCGGCTGGGAGGATCAGCCGATGCCTTGGCGAGAGAGCTGTGCGATGGACCAGCGGATTAGCTTCA